>Ga0208195_1000203_pt1 | contig 83954 bp, 96 predicted proteins | sample AD_UKC077_MetaG_FD_184441 | JGI IMG/M metagenome (GOLD analysis project Ga0208195, IMG submission 184441) | Active sludge microbial communities of municipal wastewater-treating anaerobic digesters from USA - AD_UKC077_MetaG (SPAdes) (version 2) | ecosystem: Engineered > Bioreactor > Anaerobic >... | reverse complement strand
CGAGGAGATCTTCGGCTGGATCAAGACCATCGCCCTGTTCCGGAAGCTCCGTTACATCGGAGAGGAAAAGATCGCATGGTACTTCACCCTGGGGCTGAGCGTCTTCAACCTGGTTCGGATGCGCTCCTTGGGCATTGCTGCCTCCTGAGCCGCCGCGAGCGGCTCGGTGCTGCCCGAAAGGGCAGCTGAGGCCCTATGAATCAGCCATGTGAAAGAGCAAAAAACACAGTTTAAGCCATCCGCACACTCGTTTGACCCGATAATAAAGGACAAACGAGAAAAAGAAGTCAGATTTTCAACACCCTGTTAGGAGAAGCAAACGCTCTGCCATCCCCGGGGGAGCAGCCCGGACGTCTTCAAGTGCCCGATTGTAAAGACTATTATCGATATGGGTCGCGGGCATGCTTTTGCGCCGCGGCGACGCCTTGTCGCCGGGATGCCCGGCAGACCGGCGCGCCGCCCCGGGTATCCCGATGAAAATGCCCGTTTTACATGAGCTTCCGGATGGCGACCCATATGTCACGCCTCCGTGACGGGAATGTCGCCGGAGGATGTCGTGAAGAGATAGGCGGCCCTGCGCGGGGCCGGGCTTCGGGCGCCGGGATGGAGCGGCAAAAAATGCGGGCCCCGGGCCTCAGACGGGGCGGATGCAGTCGGGGGCGTCGTGGGAGGCATTGTTGACGGCGGGGCTCACGCCGTAGGCGTCCATCTCGTCCGAGGGAAATGGTCCGAGCAGCGACCGGAGCCGTTCGAGGTCGGTCTCGGAAGGGTCAAGCCAGGCGTCCTCTACGCATTCGTGAAGGATAACGGGCATCCGGTCGTGGATGGGTCGCACAAGGTCGTTCGCGCCGGTCGTGATGATGGTGCAGGTGCGGATTTCTCTGCCGTCGGGGCCGTGCCAGGACTCGTAGAGACCGGCGAACCCAAAGGGTTTTTTCGACTTCAGAAAGATATAGACGGGCTCCTTGCGCCTTCCCGCAGGGCGCCATTCGAAAAACCCGTCAGCCGCGACAAGACAACGACGCCTGGCAAAGGCGTTGCGGAAGCCGGGCTTCTCGGCCAGCGTCTCCGCCCGGGCATTGATCATTCGGCTGCCGATGGCGGGGTCTCGCGCCCATGAGGGGATGAGGCCCCAGCGCAGGGGCTCGAGTCTCTTCTGCCCGTCGCGGACGATACAGAGGACATCCTGCCCCGGCGCGATGTTGAACCGGGGGCGAAGATCCGGAGGCACCGAAACGTGAAACCGTTCGGCGATGACCGCAAAGGGGCTGACGAGTGTAAATCGGCCGCACATGGGTGCACTCCCCCGCGTAACAAGGAACCCGCCAGTCATCAGGCTCATGGCAGGCCCAGCGGGACGCATACGAAGTAAGGAAGCTACGAGGCTCAGAAGAGCGGAACCGATCGCGGATTCATTATTTATCTTGTCCGCTCTTCCTCACTTCTGCTCTTCCGCTCTTCGCATCCATCAGCGCCCGGTCGTCCTCTGTCCCGGCTCAGAGCAAGACCGGATTCGTTATCGATTACCCGTCCATCAGGTTGAGCATCTGCCACTCATGCATCATGCATCGGTCCTGCACGAAGAGAATCCCGCTTTCTTCGGCCAGCCTGCGGGCCTCCTCGTTCCGGATTCCCTGCTGGAGCCAGACGGCAAGGATGTCCCCCCTTTCCTTTTTCCTGCCCGCGGCCTGGACGACTGGCTCCAGCGCCTCCTCGGACCGGCGGAATACCAGCACGACGTCGATCCGCTTCGGGACCGACTGCAGATCGGGATAGCTCCTGCGTTTCATGATGACGTCCCCGCCGGGGTTGACGGGGATGATGTCATAGCCCTTACGGGCCAGGAACTCCGACACCCAGTGGGCCGTCTTGCCGGGATCTTTCGACATCCCGAAAACGGCGATGCTGCGGGTTTTCTCCAGGATGTCCCGTATCCTCTCTGCCGTGACCATGCGGAAGCTCCCGTCAGGACGTTTCACCCAGTCTAGCACAAACCGCCGGGTCGGCCCATCCCGTCAATCCACCCTCGCGTGCGTCCAGCGGCCGCCATGGAACCGCAGGGACATCAGGATGGAGTAACCGATCATGGAGACGACCATGGCGACCCATACGCCTGTGGGTCCATAGCCCAGGGCAACGGCCAGCAGGTACGCAAGCGGAAGCCGGATGCCCCACATGCAGGCCACGATGATCCACATGGTCGCCCTCGTGTCGCCCGCCCCGCTGACCGCCCCGGAGAGAATGGTGCCCACGGCGAGAAACGGCTCCGACACCATCATGATCCGGAGATAATTGGCCGTCTCGGCAAGGACCTCCGGGGTACGGGCCAGGATCGAGGCGAACCGCTCGGCCCAAATGAAGACGGGCAGGGCCAGAACGCTCAGCAGGACCATCCCGGCCCCTGCCGTCTTCCAGCCGAGGGCCTCGGCCCTCCGCGGGTTGCCCCCCCCCAGGTTCTGCCCGGCAAGCACCGATGCAGCCATGTTGAGGGCGAACGCGGGCAGGTAGATGATGGCCTCGATCCGAAGCCCGTTGGTCAGCGCGGCCAGGGCCGTGACGGTGCCTTCGCCGAGCCGCGACAGGATGCTGTAGAGCACGATGGTGCCCGCCTGCCAGGCGACCTGCAGAAACGCCGACGGCCAGCCGATGTCCACGATCCTCGCGATGGTCGGGATGTTTACCCGCCATGGCCCGGCGAATACGCGCCTCCAGCGTCTCGAGGCCAGGAGGGCCAGGCTGATGAGCATCCCCACCGCGAAAGACGATGCCGTAGAACAGGCGATGCCCCGGTACCCCATCGCCGGGAAGGGCGGGATGCCGAAGGCGAGCGCGAAGTCTCCCGTGATGTTGACCAAACTGACGAAGAACATCGTCAGCAGGGGCTTCCTGACGTCCCCGGCGGCGCGGAACACGGCGTTGACGATGATGAGAAAATAGTTGGGTCCCAGGGCGAATGCGAAGATCCGCAGGAAATCCTCCGCGACGGCCTGGATCGGCCCCGGCATGCCGGCCAGCGCTACGATCCGCCCGCAGCAAAGGATCGTGACGGCGGTGATGCCGACGGCCACCGCGGCGCCGAAGATCAGCGACTGCCGCCCGATCTCGGCGGCGCGACCAATGTCGGAGGCTCCCACGGCCCTCGACACCATGGCGCTGGTCCCGATACCGATGGCGTTCGCGACGATGACGACGATGAAGAAGAGCTGGGTGACGAATCCGATGGCCGCCTGGATGTCGGCACCGATGCAGCCCGCCACGTAGAGATCGGCCAGGCCCACGAGGAAATTGAAGACCATGATGAGGAAGGTGGGCCAGGAAAGGTGCCAGATGTTTTTCCAGAGGCTGCCCTGCGTCAGCTCCGGTGGACGATGCCCGCCGATGGGATCCTCTCCGTATGGTTGTTTGCCCGTATCCGTCACAAGACGGGTCTTGCATCAGAATAGCCGTGCGCCCCGGGATCCTTCAACGAAAAATCCCCCTGCATCCCTCCCTGCCGGGAGGGACGCAGGGGGGGATTTTCCCGTGTTCCTCACGCCCTCGCTCTCGCTCCTTGTCCCTAGTAGCGGAACAGGGCCGCCACCGGCTCCCGGTCGGGCATCCGGTCGCGCTCGATGGCGTAGACCTTGCCGCCGGCCCCCAGGGTATGGATCGCCGCAAAATCGATGAGATCCTCGTCGCCCTCCCTGCCCCCGTTGTGAAGGACGGCCTTGCCCGTCCGGGAGTCGAAAGTGCCCCACTTTTCCCGGCCCACCTCCACGAAGAGGTACCCGATCCGCCCGTGATGGGCGGCGGGCACGATTTCCTCGAGGTTGTTCGAGGCAAGGCCCGTCCCGATGGACTGAAGGTAGCGGACGCGGGCCTCCTCCTGCTCCCTGCGGAACCGGGGTTCCACGACGGGCAGGGCCAGGGCGTGGAGCTCCTCGGCGCTTGCCTGGTCCGGGTTGCCGATGATCGCCGTCTCCGCAAGGCCGGCATAGGTGTTGACCTCCCGGTACAGGGAAAAGACGTACTCCACACCGGCGAAGATCAACGGATCGCGCTCGTCCTTCAGGATCGCCCGGAGGCTCTTGTCGATCTGCTGGAGGTAGCGCAGGACGTTTTCCTTCGTGTACATTTCGTCTGTCCAGGCCGTCGAACCCCGGGGACCCGTTCCCCCCGACGAGGAGGAGCGGGAACGCAGGCGCTTTCCTGCGGGATCGACCTTGAGCGCCTCATCGATGTCCCGGGGCAGCCCCTCGGGCCGGGTCTCCTTCACCCCGTAGCGCGAGCACACCAGCAGCCGCACGTCCTTCTGGCTCAGGGCCAGCACGTAGAAACGGCCTTCCGTGTTGAACAGGGGAAGCAGGGGCTTGACGTTGAACCGTTCGGCCAGGACGACCGACGGGAGGAACTCCACGGGAAGCCGGTAGGTCCGGAAAAAGTCGGGGCACAGGAAGAGGGCCAGGCCGTTTGACTGCTGCCGCCAGAAGGGGCTGTTTTTCACGAGCGCCTGGACGGGTTCGAGGAATTTCTCCGCCTCGATCGCGCGGCGCCCGCCTCGCAGGAGCCCTTCTTCCGCTTCCTTGAGCAGGTTCTTCAGCCGGATGGCATTCTGCTGCACTTCCGCGCCGGCCCTGTGCGTGGGCATGTAGATGCTCAGGCTCGGCGTCCGCCCTTTCTCGATGAGAAGTTTCAGTTCGTCTTTGGAAAGCTCGTTCATAAACCCTCCATCAACCCGTGTATTGGATGTCCGCCGCCTGCCGGCATGCCGCGGGGTCATGGACCCGCCCGCACGGCAAGGGCGGCATCGGTGCGGTCCGTGATGATCCCGTCGATCCGGTCGTCATCCAGGAGCCGTTTCATCCGGTTTACATCGTTGACGGTCCAGGCGGCGATTCTCTTTCCCGCCGCTCTCATGCGATCCAGGAATACGCCGCCCGCCAGGCTCTCGGCGGGGAAAAGCCATTCCGTCTCCCCCCGGAGGATCTCCTCCGTGAGGGCCGCCGCGTCGTTGAAAATGAGGCCGGTCCGCACCCCGGCGCGGCACTGACGGATCCTCTCGATGGAGCCGGCATGGAAGGAGCTGACGATAAAGTCCTCCGTGCGCAGCGCTCCGGTGACGAGGCGGACGATCTCCTGCTCGTACCCTTCCTCCTTGAGCTCGATATCCAGCCCGATCCGGCCGCGTGACAGATGGAGAGCCTCCTCGAGCCCGGGGACGTGGAACCCCGTCGACCGGGCGAGGGCCCTGATGTCCGGCAGATCCAGGTGGCCGATGGGTTTGCCCGAGATGTCCGGGTCGTGGTGGATGACGTGCCGGCCGTCCCGCGTGCGCCTCACGTCGAACTCGATCATGTCCGCACCCAGGTCGATAGCTCTCCGGAAGGCCTCCAGGGTATTCTCGCGGGCCGGGCCGACGGCCCCCCGGTGGGCGATGATGAGCTTGTTCCTGCCCTGCAATGCGAAAGCCTTTCCCCGGGTCCGTTGACCATCCCGGAGGGGAGGCGCCAATGGACAGAAGGGAAGAGGGTATGAAGGTGAGAACGTCGGAGAAGCGGCGAGGTTTCGCACGGCACCCGGCAAACCCAACCTTCTTGCCCTCTCACCCTCGCACCTTCTCGCTCGGCGCGGGACGCGCCGTCGGCCTCCGGCCGCCTAGCCGCGGATCATGACCAGCATCATCTTGAATGGTCCTATGGCCTTGATCGAGTGGGGCTCGCCTGCCGGCATGATGATCATCTCCCCCTGTTTCAGCACATGCGACTTCCCGGAGATGACGATATCCGCCTGACCGTCCAGAAGGCACACGAGCGCGTCGAAGGGCGCCGTGTGCTCGCTGAGGCCCTGCCCTTCGTCGAAGGCGAAGAGGGTCACCGTGCCCGTCTTCTTCTGAATGACGGCGCGGCTCACAACCGAGCCGGCCTGGTATTCCACCAGTCCGGTCATGTCGAGGGCTTTCGCAACGAGGGATTCCTTTTTCTCCTGGATCGTCGTGACCATGGGGCAGGCTCCTTTCGGCGAGGCGGAAGAGTCGTTCGACAGCCCAATCCGAGAAAGGGCGTCTCATGCGTTTGCGGCATCGTGCCGGTTCTGAAAAAGGCGGATCGCCGCAGACGGAGAGGCGCCGCCGGCGGAGACTACTTGCGCCAATAGTTGTTGGCGGCGGCGATCGTCTGGAAATTGATGGCAACGATCTGCGATGCCGCCATGAGGGCGTTGGCATCTTCCGAATAGATGGGACGAAGTTTTTTCAGCACCTCCGGGTTCGGCTGCGTGTACTTGACGCCGCGCCGGCTCAACGTAATTGCAAGCTCAAACCCGGCCTGAGGGGTGTCCGTGATGAGTGTCGTGAGCCATGTGTCAGCCATTGCGTGAACCTCCCGTTGAAATGTAAGTGGTGTTCCATCCTAGTTTTCGCAGCCGGCCGAATCGGGGCCGGCCTCTCCAGAGCGCCGAACAACTGGCATCCATCTCTTAAACCCCTCGACCGGCAAGGCTCTGCAGCAACCCGAAAACATCCGGATGCACAGGCCCCGCAAGGTCCGGGAAAGGGCCGAGAGGGAATCGGGACGGAAGCCGCCCGCGGTGCGACCGGGCGGGAGCGGCCCGACGAATGCAGAATACCAGCCTCCCGCGCGGGATGTCAAGCTTGCGCGCCCTGCCGGAGGGGCAGTTCGATGATGTCCGCACCGGCGCGCGCACGGGATGTCCCGAGGTAGCGGAGACTGTCCACGAGCTTGCGGAACGTGAACGGCTTCTCCAGGTACCCGTCCGCGTTGGGAGTCCATCTCCGGTGAGCGGGAATCCGCCCCCGGCCCGCCAGAACGATCACGATCAGCTCTCCCGGCGGCGCGGCCCGGAACAGGCGGCCGAGGATGGAGTGGCCCGCCATCCCCGAGAGGTCTTCATCGAGCAGGGCGAGAAGGGGCCTCGGCGGGCGCTTCGGATCCGGCAGCTCCCCGCGCCGCTTCAGGAACGCAAGGGCCTCGCAGCCGCTTCGCACCCGGTGGATCTCGTTGGCGGGCAGATTCTTCCTGAGAACCTCGAACGTCGCCTCGGTCCTTGCCCGATCGAAATCGCCCAACAGGATGTCCGCCGGCCTGCCGCGCACGGGCCTTTCCCCGGCGGACGACGGCGCATGGCACCGGCTCCGGCCGGCATCGACATCGACGAGAAGGACATGGGCCGCCATCGGTTCCATCCTTCCTGCCTGATCCGCCCGTCACGTCTTCCGCGCATCCCGCCCGCCTCATCGGTAGACGATCCTCCCGCCTTCCGCGCGGGCCAGCGGGTGCAGCCTGTGGAGATCGGCTTTCCGGGGGCCCAGGATGTGCCGCACCGACACGCCGCGGACCGTCAGGGCATCGGCGATGAGCCAGCGGTGGCAGCGCCAGGGAACCGCCTCGGCGCACAGGATCGCCGTCGTACCTTCGCGGGCGGCCTCGATCAGGCGCCCCAGGGCCGCCTGGAATCCGTCGGTCAGCATGTAGTCCGCATAGCCGCGAAACCCCCCGCTGGTGAGCCCCCGGTTGGGCGAATCCGTCCGGGGCTTCCGCCAGCCGCCGAGTTCCTTTACGTGCCTGTACCCGATGCCGGCCGCTTCGAGGGCCCCCGGGAGAGAATCGATGCCGAACTGCGGATGAAGGCGCGAACGGGGGACCGTGCGAACATCGATGACGCACCGGATCCCGTGCGCCCGGAGCAGCTCCAGGAACTCCTCCAGGCTGCGCGTCGAGTGGCCGATCGTGTAGATGACATCCTTTCCCATCGCGGGAGCCGTTCCGGCAAGGTCTTTCCGCAACGGGGTCTCCCCCGGCCCGCGGGTTCACGGGACGGGGGGCCTCCATCGCGCATCACGAACGGGCGGCTGCCCGCCTCAGGACTTCACAGCCCGGGCGACCTCCCGGCCGAGGCCGGCGCAGGCCTCGAGGTCGGCCGGTTTGGGCTGCCACTTGGCCCTCACGCCGGGGCAGACGACGGGGATCTTGCAGCGCTGCAGGTGCTCCTCGATGATCTTTACCGACTCGCCGCTCCAGCCGTAGGACCCGAAGGCCGCGCCGATCTTGTTCTGGAACCGCAGCCCCCGCAGGTCCTCGAGGATGGGCGAGATCGTCGGGAGCACCCCCTGGTTGACCGTGCAGGAGCCGAGGATGACGGCCTTTGCCTTGAAGATCTCCGTGATGACGTCGTTGCGGTCCGTGACGGCCATGTGGAAGATCTTGTAGGGGACGCCCTCGGCGGCCAGACCGTCGCCTACGGCCTCGGCCATCCTCCGCGTGGCCTCCCACATGGTGTCGTAGAGGATCACGGCGGTCCTCTCGGGCGTCTGCGCCGCCCACTGCTTGTACTTCGTGACGATCTGCAGGGGGTCCCTGCGCCAGATAACGCCGTGGCTGGGCGCGATCATGTCCACGGGCACGCCGAGGCCGACGACCTCGTCGATTTTCTTCGAGACGAGCGGGCTGAAGGGCGTGAGGATGTTGGCGTAGTACTTCAGGGCTTCCTCATAGAGTTCCTCCTGGTCCACCTCGTCGTTGAAGCGGAAGGCCGTGGCGTAGTGCTGGCCGAAGGCGTCGTTGGGCATGAGCAGGTTTTTGCCCGTCAGGTAGGCGAACATGCTGTCGGGCCAGTGAAGCATCGTCGCCTCGATGAAGACCAGTTCGTTCTTCCCGATGGGAATGCGGTCGCCCGTCTTGACGGCCCGGAACTTCCAGGGCCGGTGGTAGTGCCCCTCGATGCTCTCCATGCCCCGCTTGGACACGACGAGCTCGGCGTTGGGCGCATACTGCAGGATGAGCGGAAGTCCCCCCGAGTGGTCGGGCTCGGCATGGTTGGCGACGATGATGTCGATCTTCGCCGGGTCGATGACGGCCTTGATGTTCTCGAGCCACTCCTTTTTGAAGGGGGACCAGACCGTGTCGACAAGAACGGTTTTCTCGTCCCGGATGAGGTAGGAATTGTAGGTGGAACCCCGGTGAGTCGAGAGCTCGTGACCGTGAAACTTCCTGAGGCCCCAGTCGACGATGCCGACCCAGTAGACGTCCTTCATCAGTTCCGTAACCATTCAAAAACCTCCTGATTCTGAAGAGTTTTCTGTTTCCCGGATGATTCATTGTACCCGTTGCGGGCCCCAAAGGGAAGGGATAAAGCGCAGGGCAGTCCCGCGGCGCGGCTATGCCAATAAAATCACTTGACATCCCGTCCCGGCTGTATTAGCTTGGTTTCCGTCCTGGCGGCGACAGAAAGCGAACCGGCAGGGTGAAGTAAAAGTTAGGGGACAGGCAGTTTGAGGTTTGAGGTCGTTTACCACCACACTCGCACGGGTCTGGTGGTTTTTTACTTTCTGCCAAAGCTGACATCCGACTTTTACGGGAAAATCTGAGAAAGGAGGATGGAAGCGATGTCGGAAGGTACCGTGAAGTGGTTCAACGAGCAGAAAGGCTTCGGGTTCATTCAGATGGACGACGGCGGTGACATCTTCGTTCACTACAGCGCCATTCAGACCCGGGGCTTCCGTACCCTGCGCGAAGGCCAGCGCGTGAGCTTTGAAGTCACGGAAGGACAGAAAGGCCCCGCCGCGGCGAACGTGCAGGTGCTGTAAACCCGGATTCATCAATCCCTGAAGGGCACCTCGGTGCGAATCGAGGTGCCCTTCTTTTCTTTTTCCCCGTGGGGCGGGGACCCCGTCCCGAAGAGACAGGCTGCATGAGAAAAGACACCATCCGCAACATCGCCATCATCGCCCACGTCGACCACGGCAAGACGACGCTCGTGGATGCCATGCTCCGGCAGAGCGGGATCTTCCGCTCCAACCGGGAGGTCGTGGAGCGGGTCATGGACTCGATGGACCTCGAGCGGGAGCGCGGCATCACGATCATGGCGAAGAACACGGCCGTCTGGTACGGTTCAACCAAGATCAACATCATGGACACGCCTGGCCATGCCGACTTCGGCGGCGAGGTGGAGCGGAGCCTCAACCTGGTCGACGGCGCCATCCTCCTGGTCGATGCCAGCGAGGGGCCCCTGCCCCAGACCCGTTTTGTGCTGAAAAAGGCCCTGGGGAAGTCGCTTCCCGTGATCCTCGTCATCAACAAGATCGACCGGGGCGACGCCCGCATCGAGGCGGTCCTCGGCGAGGTCTACGACCTCTTCATCGATCTCGATGCCGGCGAGGAGCAGATCGAGTTCCCCGTCCTGTACACGAACGCCAAGAAGGGCGTGGCCCACGTCAAGCCGGGCGACGACTCCACGGACCTGCGGCCGCTCTTCGAGACGATTCTTGCCCGGATCCCCGGGCCCGAGGGCGACGATGCCGGCGTGCCGCAGTTTCTCGTGACGAACCTCGACTACGATTCCTACGTGGGCCAGATCGGCATCGGCCGCATGATGAGCGGAAGCCTCGAAATGAACCGGCCCTACACCCTCTGCGGCCAGGACCGCCATGTTCCGGGGGTTCGTTTCTCCGCCCTGTACTCCTTTCACGGGCTGAGCAAGAAGCAGACCGACCGGGTCGAGGCGGGTGATATCGCCGCCGTGGCCGGCGTGGAGGAGATCAGCATCGGGGATACGATCACGGACCTCGAGAACCCGCAGCCCCTGCCGCGCATCCGCGTCGACGAGCCGACGGTCTCCATGGTCTTCTACGTGAACAACGGTCCCTTCGCGGGCCGCGAGGGGAAGTACCTCACCTCGCGCCACCTCAAGGACCGCCTCGAGCGGGAGGCCCTGCGCAACATCGCCATCCGGGTGAACTCCGTTTCCGGACGGACGGACGCCTTCGAGGTGTGCGGCCGCGGCGAGCTGCAGATGGCCGTCCTCATCGAGACCCTGCGCCGGGAGGGCCACGAGTTCATGGTCTCCCGCCCCACGGCGCTCACGAAGCGGGAAAACGGCAAGCTCCTCGAGCCCGTGGAGAGGGTGTTCCTGGATGTTCCGGAGGAGTTCACCGGGGTCGTGACGGAAAAGATCTCGTCGCGCAAGGGGCGGATGATGAACCTCGTCAACCACGGCAGCGGCCGCGCCTACCTCGAGTTCCTGGTCCCCGCCCGGGGGCTCATCGGTTTCAGAAGCCACTTCCTGACCGACACGAAGGGCTCGGGCGTCATGAACACGCTCTTCGAGGGCTACGACGCATGGGCCGGCCCCATCCCCCAGCGGGCCAGCGGAACGCTGGTCGCGGACCGCGTGGGCCGGGTGACAGCCTATGCGAGCCTGGGCATGGCCGACCGGGGCGAGCTCTTCGTCGAGGTCGGCACCGAGGTCTACGGCGGCATGGTCGTCGGGGAGCGCAACCGCACGGGGGATCTCGACGTGAACATCGTCAAGGAAAAAAAGCTCTCCAACGTCCGCAGCTCCACGGCCGAGGCGACGGTCAACCTGCGGCCGCCGCGGCGTCTGTCGCTCGATCAGTCCATCGAGTTCATCGCCGAGGACGAACTCGTCGAGGTGACGCCGGAGAGCATCCGCCTGCGCAAGATGGAGCTCGATGCCGGCAAGCGCCTCTCCCTCAAGCGCAGGGAAGGACGCATGGCCGAATCGGATTCCTAATCAGAAGGGAAGAGGGTTTGAGAACACCCGGTCAGGAACCGGACAACTTTGAAAGGTCAGTCACAGCGCATGTTCATCTCCATCATCGGCACGCCGCAGTCCGGGAAAACGACGCTCTTCAACGCCCTGAAGGGCTCAGCCGGCAACGGGAACGGCAGTCCCTCCGTCCGCATCGAGGTACCCGACGGGCGGATCGACGCTCTGGCGAAGATCTTCACCCCCCGCAAGACGACCTACTCGCGCCTCGACGTGGCCGACACGGCGGCCATCCGCGAGGGCGAGCTCAAAGCCGAGACGCTCGATGCCAAGTCCCTCCAGCAAATCCGGCAGAGCGACGCCGTGCTGCTGGTGCTCCGGCACTTCGACAACGGACACGCGGCCGACCCCGCCGGCGACTTCCGGCGCATCCAGGGGGAGTTCATCCTGGCCGACATGGTTCAGACCGAAGGGCGTCTCGAGCGGCTGCGCAAACAGAACGCCCTCAAGCCCCAGCCGGCCCTGCAGCAGGAACAGGCCCTGCTCGAACAGTGCCTCGCCCATCTCGAGGCGGGCTCCCCCCTGGCGACCCTGGCCCTGTCCAGCGAGGGCGACAAGAAGATCCGCGGGTTCCTGTTCCTCTCGCGCAAGCCCATGATGGCCGTCGTCAGCTGCGTTGAGGAACAGATCTCCGAGGTGGAGACGATCGCCTCGCAGCTCCGGGAACGCCTCCCGAGACATATCCCCGTGGTGGCCGCCTGCGGGCAGCTCGAGGCGGAACTGGCCGCCATGGCGCCCGAAGAGCAATCCGCCTTCATGGCCGGGTATGGCATCTCCGAGTCGCTGCGCGGCCGGATCATCCGGCTCGCCTACGACACGCTGGGGCTCATCTCCTTCCTGACGGTGGGGGAGGACGAGTGCCGGGCCTGGCCCATCCGCAGGGGCATGAGCGCCCAGGAGGCGGCCGCGACGATCCACACGGAGCTTGCCCGGACGTTTATCCGGGCGGAAACCGTCTCCTACGATGACTTCATGCGCCTGGGCGGTTTTGCGGGATGCAAGAAGGCGGGCCTGTGGCGCCTGGAAGGGAAAAGCTACATCGTGCAGGACGGGGACATCCTGTCGATCCGGGCAGGCGGTTGAGGCGGCAGGGCGCGGCCGCGGTCCGCCCGCCGGCGCCTGCCGCGGACATCAACGGGACTCGAGGATCGCGTCGATCCTGTCTTTGCCGAATTGCGCGGCAGCCTGGCCGATCACCGGCTGCATGGCGCTCCTCCAGGCCGCCTTGTCGATGTTGCGCTCCACCTTCATCCCCTTCTCGGCGAGCTCGGCAACCTGCTTCTCCTCCATATCCCTCCCCAGCTTGCGCTGGTACAGGGCGACCTCCCGGGCCGTCTTGCGCAGCATCTCCTGGTCCTGCGCGGGCATGGTCTGCCACTTCTTCAGGCTCACGATGAGGACGGCCGGGGAATAGACGTGCTGGGTGAGGGACAGGTATTGCTGGACCTCGTTGATCCTTGCCGCATGGATCACGGCGACCGGGTTCTCCTGTCCGTCGATGACCTTCTGCTGAAGGGCCATGTACACCTCCCCCCACGCCATGGGCACGGGGTTTGCGCCCACCGCCTGCCAGGCCGCCATGTGCACCTTGTTCTCCATCGTGCGGATCTTCAGGCCTCTGGCGTCGTCAGGGCCCCTGACCGCCCGCCGGGAGTTGGTCAGGTTGCGGAACCCGTTCTCCCAGAACGCGAGGGCCTTGAACTGGGCCTTTTCCAGATCGTCCAGGAGCTGCTGCCCGACGGGGCCGTCCAGCACCCCGTCGACGTGCCCGTAATCATGGAACAGGAACGGGATGTCCAGGATCCCGATGGACGGGTTGAACCCGCCGATCGGTCCCGTCGAGCCGACATAGATGTCGATCGTCCCCTGCTGCGCCGATTCGAGCAGCTCCCGCTCGCCCTTGCCGAGCTGGCCGTCGGGATACACGGTGACCTGGATGCGTCCGTTGCTCCGTTCCTTGACGAGATCCGCAAACCTCGCGGCCGCCTGGTTGTACGTATGACCCATGGGGGTCAGCGAGGCCAGCTTCAGCTGGGCCCTGAATTCCCCCTTGCCGGCCTTCTCCGCGCCTCCCGTGCACGCGCCCAGGCCCAGCAGCACAAGGCAGGCAAGACCAACGATGCCGATGCGTTTCGTCATGGCAGTCACCCCGTCGATCACGATGTGGCATGGTACAACGTTGCGGACCGAATACAACATCTTTATCCTCCCCTTCACCGCCTCGCTTTTCGCGAGGCGCTTCCGGTCAAAAGATCCGCCGGGAGGCCTACGGCTGCCGCCCGCCCGTCTCCTGGAGAGCCAGGGTCCTCGATTCGGCAGGCCCGACGATCGCCCCGTCGATTTCCAGGTCGACCTTGAGGCGTTTCACGGCGGCCAGGGCCGCCTTCCGGTCCGCGTAAGGGCCGGCCAGGACGTGATACCGGTTGCCCTTCTGCACCACCCGGGCCGGAATCTGGGGCCCCTGGTGGTTGAGAACGGCGGCCATCCTCTTCGCGTTGTCTTCGCCGATGGTCTCGTCGGCGCGGACATACCAGGCCCCCGCCTTCATCGGCGGGACGAGGGGCTGGCCGTTCAGTCGGGCAGGCCGCGGAAGATCCTCGGCGGCGACGATCATGGCCTCGAGCCCTCCGCCGCCTTCCAGGACCGGGACGGGGATGCCCCGCGCCTGCGTGACGGTCTCCTCCACGCGTTTCCAGTCCAGGCGCCGCGTCTCCCTCCGTTCCATGTCCCTTAGCCGGGCATAGAGCTTCTTCTTCACATCCGCGGCGTCCAGCTCCTCCTGCGGGGCGTGAGCCTCCAGGTAGAGCATGCCTCCCGCGCGCCCGACAAGGTAGGGCTGATTCACGATGTGAACGGGCGTCTTGACCGGCACGGCCCGGTACAGCTTCTCCACGTCTTCCGGGTAGAGCCGGATGCAGCCGTTGGTCGCCCGCATGCCGATGCTGAAAGGCTTGTTGGTCCCGTGGATCACGTAACTCGGCCGGCTCAGGTACAGCGCATACTCGCCCAGGGGGTTGTCCGGGCCCGGCGGCACCTCTGACGGCAGCGGGTCGCCCCTCTGCGCATGGTCCCTGCGGATCGAGGCGGGCACGTACCAGGTCGGCCGGACGGCCTTTCGCTCGATCCACATCCCGCCCATGGGTGTCGAACGGCCTTCCTCCCCGATCCCGACGGGATAGGTGACGACCGGCCGGTTCCTGCCTGTGAAGTGAAACAGCCTCATGGCCGCCAGATTGATGACGATGCCCTGCCGTGGAGCGTCGGGAAGGATGAACATCCGCGGCAGCAGGACGCGGCTGCCGGCGGGGGGTGCCCAGACATCCGCCCCCGGGTTGGCCTCTTTCACGGCGTCGTGGCCGAGGCCGAAGTGCCGCGCGATGTCCGGCAGCGAATCCCCTTCCCGGACACGGACCGCGGCCAGCCGGCCGATGAGCTGCTCGCTTGCCGGCGCGGCTGCGGCGGGCTGCTCGACCCGTTTCTCCACCGGGCCCTCCGCGGGGCGAAGGAGCCGCATCTTCGGGGGAGCGGCGCAGGCCTGGAGGACCAGGGCGAGGGCGGCGAGGGCCGCAAGAAACGTCCAGTTCGTTGCACGGGCAGACATAAAACCTGTCTTCGATTCCTTTCTTGTCCGGGGCGGCATCCGCCTGCCGTCGGATCACGCCGTCCTGGAGCGACCCGGACAGCCGGTCACTCCTTTTCCACCGTAAAGCGCCACTTGCAGAAATTTTCCGGCGGGTGCGGGTCGGGCGGCGCATAGAGGCATTCCACGCGGATCCGCTCGTCGATGACGCGGGCGAAGTTGGCAAACTCCCCCCGGTGCATCTCCTTGCAGGAGAACTCCGGCAGGCCCCGGGCGACACGTGCGACCTGGGGCGCGCAGCGGGGCACGGTGAGGATGACCTCGTCCGGATGCTCCTCGATCTCGTAGCCGATGATGATCGTCCAGGGAAAATAGCGAAGGGCCTGCACGAAGCCCGAAAGCCCCTTCCCGATCCCAAAGCGCTTCACGAAATCGCGGGCCGCGAGCTCGGCGGCCTTGTGCCAGACGCGCTCGTTGATGCCCTCGGCGGCCGCCTGGTCGAACCGTTCCTGCACGAAGAGAAACCAGAACCCGTCGATGACGCGGTAGTGCCAGAGCAAGAACTCCACGTAGGAGCGCAGCTCGGCGGGGCCCATCCGGTCGAGTAGCTTCACGTCCATCCCGTTTCACCTCAACTTCCCGGCCTGCTCCTGCAGGGCGATGTCCTCCGGGTCTGTCGCCTCGATGACGATGCCGTGGGGGACCGGCACGCCCTGCCGGTCGACGTGGATGAAGCTGATGAACCCGTCGAGGAGAAACTCCTCGTCGCGGTTTCCCAGCACCTTCACGTAGGCGACAAGGCGCGTCCTTCCGGCCAGGACGACCTTGCTCTCGAACCGCACTACGTGTCCGTTTGCAATGGGTTTCTTGAACAGCATGCCGTGAATGTTGAGGCATACGATGTTTTCCGGGTGCGTGATGCCCGCCACGGCGATGAACCCCGACTCGACGAACCACATGGCGGTCTTGCCCGCAAAGAGGGTGCCGTGGTGGTTCAGGTCCTCGCTCTTCACGAGCCTGCAGATGCTATGCGTGCGCAGTTTCATGGTCTCACTCCCTGGTTTTCAGCTTGCCGCAGAAAGCGAGGCTGCGGCTTCGCTGCAGGTCCCCCGGGGTCACGAAGTCCGCCGCCGCCTCGAAGAGCGCGTCCATCGCCGCCGCGCGGGGCAGCGGCCCCTCCCCCGGCAGGGTCCGGGCCCTGAAGAGGGCCCCGGAGAACCGCACGAGGGACGGTTCCAGCCCCGACAATTCAAGATCGATCCGGGCCGCGCGGGGCGGGCGCTTTTGCACATCATCCAGATAGTCCCGGATGGCTTCGTCCACGGCGGAGGCATCGGCCGGGCGGGACATGCCCGCCAGCGCGGGCAGGTCGACGACCCCTTCCGCGGGCGCCCCGCCCCGGCTGTCGATCAATGCCGCGAGGGTGCTGCCGCGCCGGATGCCGTGCATCTTGCCGACGTCCGCAGCCCGGCCTCCCGGGGCCCGCTCCGGGACGTCGAGCGATCCCGGGAGGCCTTCCCGGTAACACCGGCAGACGAACTCGGAACAGATCATGGGCTCCCGCCCCGTGCGGACGAGCTGCAGGAGAAATTCCGCCGCCGCGTCGAGCGTCACGCGCAGGAACCGCCCGAGAGCCGACGAGCCCGCCAGGCTCCGGGTGATGCACAAAAAAGCCAGCAGCAGGATCTGCTCGAAGGCGTACCGCTCGCCGCGCTCCAGGTAGCAGGCCGCCCGTTCCAGCACGGGCTCGAGTGTCGCCGGCGGGGCCTTGAGCCTCCGCGATTCGACCCACTCGGCGTGTTCGGTGCTCTTCGGCAGCTCCCGGCGCACGACCCCTTCTCGGATGGCCTCACCGACGGTGCGGCCCATCTCCCCGTGACGGCCGAGGAAGACCGCCGAATGGCTCACCTGCGAGCGGTCGATGAACCGGATGGCGTCGCTCACCAGGCCCACGCCGCGGTACAGCAGGATGTCGCCGGGCATCAGCTTTGCGGGCGGGATGGCTCTCTTCATCCGTGGTTCCTTCCCCTCCCCCCGCTTCTCCGGCCGCACAGGGCCGCACCCGCGCGAGGGGACGGCCGGGTGACATCCTATCAATTTTGCGCGAGGAGGACAATGCCGATCACCATGAGCGCCGCGGCCGCCACCCGCCTCCCGCCCTGCCCCTCGCCGAGAAGCCCCGTGCCCATGGCCACCGCGATGAGCACGCTCACTTCCCGGGCCGGGGCCACGTAGCTGACGGGGGTGAACGCCATCGCCGTCAGCACGAGGATGTAGGACAGCGGGGTGAGCAGGGCGACCCAGACGACCTCCTTCCTGGAACAGCTCCAGAGGGCGCGGATCTCGTCCCGGCGCGTGAGCGCATAGGGGGTCAGGATCAGGGTGCGTCCCAGGTTGGAGCAGTAGTCCACCAGGACGGGCGGAAGCAGCAGCGCGCTGACGGAGACCTTGTCCCAGACCGTGTAGCCGGCGATGAGCGCCCCCGTCGCGAGCCCGAAAGCGACGGATCGGCCGGCGCGGTCCCGCCCCAGACCCCGGAGCCCGCCGGATATGACGAACACCCCCGTGACGACGAGCGCCGCCCCCGCCAGGGCCGGCAGGGTAGGTCGCTCGCCCAGGATCACGATGGCGGCGGCCGTCGCCAGCGCCGGACCGGAGCCCCTCGCCACGGGGTAGACGACGGAGAGATCCCCGTGCGCGTAGCCCCGCTGGAGCAGCAGGAAATAGACGAGGTGAAGGACGGCGCTCCCCGCAAGAAACAGCGATTCGATGCCTCCAACGTGGGGCCTCTGCCAGAGGCAGACCCCTATCGCCACGGGGAGGTAGAAGACGGCGGAGAGGGCGGCAAAGAGCCAGACGAAGACGGCGCCGCCCCCCGCGCGCTTGGCAAAAAAGTTCCACGAGGCGTGGACAAAGGCGGCCACCAGGACCAGGGCCAGGGCGAAGCCGTTCATCTTCCCATCCGATCGTGTTCAAGGCGTCATCCGCGCGGCCGGCGCTGGTTCTCGATAACCCGGCCGGAGGCCCGCGTCAATGCTTTTTCGGGAGAATCTCCCTCGCGGCTTGGCAGCGGCGCTGCGTTGTGCTAGAACGCGTAGGACGGCGCAGGTCAGGTGGAGGCCTTTTGAAACCGAAACACGGAATCCCCCCGGGGCTGTGGAACGACTGGCGCTGGCAGTTCGGGCATCGGGTGCGCACGGCCGACGAGCTGGCCGGGAGGCTTGCGTTGCGCCGCAGGGAACGCCGGGAACTGCTGGACGCGGCCCGCGGCAGCCGCACCGCGGTAACCCCGTACTACCTCTCGCTCATGGACGCGGGTGACCCTCGCGACCCCATCCGCCTGCAGTGCGTCCCCGACATCCGGGAAACCAGGTCCCCGGGCGGCGCCGAGGATCCGCTGGAGGAGCAGGCCCACAGCCCCGTCCCGGGCCTCATCCACCGGTTCCGGGACCGGTGCCTCGTCATCGCCACGAACCGCTGCGCCGTCTACTGCCGGCACTGCAACAGAAGACGGCTCTGGCGCGGGCGTGAGGTCTTCCTCGCGGCGGACGAGCTGGAGACCGTCGCCGGGTACATCGAGCGCCGCCCCGCCCTCCGCGAGGTGATCCTCTCGGGGGGCGACCCGCTGACGCTCTCCGACGGACGGCTGAAGGGCATCCTCGCCCGGCTGCGCGCCATCGGACACGTGGAAGTCCTTCGAGTCGGAAGCCGGATGCCCGTCGTCCTGCCCATGCGGATCACGGAGCGGCTCTGCGGCATTCTCCGCGCCCACAGGCCGCTGTGGTTCCTCACCCAGTTCAATCACCCCCGGGAAATCACCCCCGAGGCGGCCGCAGCCTGTGAACGGCTCCTCAGGGCGGGCATCCCCGTCCTGAACCAGTCCGTGCTGCTCAAGGGGGTCAACGACGACTACCGGACGCTGCGCGAGCTCCTCTACGGCCTCGAGCGGATCTCGGTGAAGCCCTACTACCTCTTCCATTGCGAGGATGTGAAGGGCGGGGCCCACTTCCGGGTGGACGTTCATGACGGGATGCGGCTGATGGAAAAACTCTGGAAGACCGCCTCGGGTCTCTGCCTGCCCCGCTACGTGGCCGACATGCCGGGCACGAAAGGGAAAGTCCCCCTGCAGCCCGTCTCTTTTCTTTGATCCGGGAGGGCTTCTCCCGGTGCCGGACCCGACTGCCGGGATCCCGTCTTCGCGCGAAATCTTTTGACAATAAACGGAAAATGGTTTAGACAGGTACGTTTTTCAGAGACCGGCAGCCCCCGGGGGAGAACCGACATGTACAACGCGAGCGACCTGAGAAAGAACTTGAGGATCATGCTCGACGACGAGCCCTACATCGTCGTCGACTTCCAGTTCGTCAAGCCCGGCAAGGGACAGTCTCTCTACCGCTGCAGACTCCGCAACATGCTCTCCGGTAATCAGATGGACCGCACCTTCCGGGAGGTGGACACTTTCCAACCCGCCGACACGCAGGAAAAGAACATGCAGTACCTCTACCGGGAAGGCGATGCCTTCCACTTCATGGACAACGAGAGCTTCGAGCAGATCGCCCTGACGGGGGAGCAGATCGGGGAGGCGAAGAATTTTCTCATCGAGAACATGGAGTGCAAGGTCCTGCTGTTCCGCGACCGCCCCATCGACATCACCCTGCCCAATTTCGTCGACGTGATCGTGACGGAAGCGCCCCCCTGGATCAAGGGCGACACAGTCTCGGGCAACTACAAGCCGGTCATCGTCGAGACGGGATACAAGGTCAGCGTGCCTCCTTTCATCGAGCAGGGCCAGAAGATCCGGATCGACACACGGACGGGCGAATACCTGACCCGCGTCAAGGAATAAGCGGAAGCCCCGCGCCATGAGTGCCGATCGGAAGCTGGAGGCCCGGCGCCGGGCCCTCGAAACGCGCGCAGACATCCTTCACGCGACGCGAGCCTTCTTTTTGTCCCGGGATTACCTCGAGGTCGAGACCCCTTGCCGCATCCCCGCCCCCCTTCCCGAATCCCACATCGACGCGGTCCCGTCGGGGACGTGGTGGCTCCAGCCGTCTCCGGAGCTGTGCATGAAGCGGATGCTTGCCGCGGGCTTTCGGCGCATCTTCCAGGTCTCCAAGTGCTGGCGGGGCGGTGAGCGCGGCACCCGGCACCTGCCGGAGTTCACCCTGCTGGAGTGGTACCGCGCCGGCTGCGACTATCGCGGGCTCATGCCGGAATGCGAGGAGCTCTTCCAATACGTTTCCGAAGCCCTCGGGATCGGGAGCAGGATGCGCTTCCAGGGCCGCGCCATCGACCTCGCGACGCCGTGGGAACGGCTGACCGTGGACCAGGCCTTTGAGCGTTACGCGTCGGTTTCCCTGAAGAGAGCCCTGAAGGAGGACCGTTTCGAAGAGATCCTGGCCCTGGAGATCGAGCCCCGCCTCGGCGATCCGACGCCTACCCTGCTTCACGATTACCCCCTTGCCTTCGGTTCGCTTGCCAGGCGCAGCAGGACCCACCCCGAGCTGGCGGAGCGCTTCGAGATCTACATCGGGGGACTGGAGCTGGCCAACGGATTCTCAGAGCTCACCGATGCGGAGGAACAGCGGCGGCGTTTCGAAAGGGAAAACGAGATTCGCGCCAGCAGGGGACGGCCGTCCTGGCCCATGCCCGGGAAGTTCCTGGAGGCAATCCCCCGGATGCCCGAATCGGCCGGCATCGCCCTGGGGGTGGACCGGATGGTGATGCTCTTCGCCGATGCCGCCTCCATCGATGACGTCGTCGCCTTCGCGCCTGAGGAGCTGTAAGCCAGCCCTTTCGACCGCCCGCTTGCTTTTCCGCCTTAAATCGTTTATAAGGGAAAAAAACTCGGTATTGGTCTAGGGTTCGGAAGCATCGCGTCTTCCGGAGGAAACCGGGATGGTCGGGCCGCCATCCGATCGTAAGGATCGGGTGGCGGTTTTTTTATGGGACGAAAGATCGGAAACAAAGGAGGTCCGTGATGGGATTTTTCGACAAGGTGTTGGGCAAGCCGGCAGGAGGAAGCTCCCCGGTGGATCGGGGGGATTTCCGGGCGCACGAAGCACCGCAGAAGGGGTTCAGCATGGCCGTGCCGCAGGACTGGATCGTGGCAGAGGACCCCGACGGGCTTGAAACGCACCCGAAGGAGTGCGCGCGGGTTGCCGACCCGGCATCAAGCCGGGCGATCAGCAGCCCCGGGGCCAGGGTGACCATCTCCGACGTCGCCGAACCCCGACAGAACGTGGTCAAGGAAACCATCCGGACCCGGTCGACGGCCATGACCGGCCACCGCATGGTGAGGCACATCGCCGGAGACGTCAAAAACGCCGATTTCGGGATCGTCTACGAGTACCAGTACGGCCCCCCCGAGTCCCCGATCCGGGCCCTGGGGATCGTTGCCCAGAAGAAAAACAGGCTCTTCACCGTATCCGCCTCCGGCTCGGCGCAGGATTTCGAGAAAAACCGCGGCATCCTCGAAGCCATCATCACGAGCTTCAAGCTGCACTGAGGCGTCCGCCTGTTTTACTTCCACATTTCATGGAACCGGATTTAACGTTTCGTTAAAAGATACCCCTCGCCCGCACGGGGCCGGCAGGATTGGCGAAGGCCGTCCTTGTCATAATATTGCACACAATTACGCGGAGTTGGAATTTATTTGTCTGGCGGCCCGTTTTCTGGCACGCTCCTTTCAATACTCAATGGCAACACTCCGCAATCGATAAAATGAAAACATAAAGAAACTCTGGAGGGGACATCATGAAAAAGACGCTTTCGACACTGATCCTGGCGGGTATCATCACGCTGATCACGGGGACCTTCTGCTTTGCCGAATACGCCGCAGCGGGCGTGGAGAACTTTCCCTACTTCCACCTCGGGTGCCTGATCGTCGGCGGTATGATCATCGTCTCCCTGAAGCAGAAGTACGAGAAGATCTATCTCGGCGAAGCCGCAGGCAGCTTCGCGATGTACGCGATCCTGGTGGCCCTGTTCACGGCCCCGGTGGCGGAAGGTCTGAAGAACCTGCTCGGCTAGGATTCCCTGAGGGACACGGAGGCAACGCCCCTCACCACAGACCTGACAGCCCGACGAAACAGCCTGACGAATTCGGAAGGGGAACCAGCGAAGAGGCCGCCCGGTATGCCGGGCGGCCCCTTCGCTTTCCTTTCGCCCTCAGCCTTGTACCGGCTTTTCGACGGTCCACACCGTCCCCGTCCTGGAGTCCTTCAGGACGACTCCCTTTGCCGCAAGCCCGTCACGGATCTCGTCGGCCCGTTTCCAATCCTTTTCCTTGCGCGCCCGGAGTCGCTCCCCGATCAGGGCCTCGATCTCGTCGATCTGCAGCCCCCTTTTCTGCGCCTCTCTGATCCGATCCTTCTCGAAATAGACATTGGGATCCTCCGTCAGGATCCCCAGCACGCCGCCCGTCTCGCGGAGCACGCGCTCGGCCTCGCCAAGGACGAAGAGGGCCGGGGGGGACGCCTCCGGTCCGCCGGTCACCAGGGCGTTCACCTGCCGGACGACCTCGAAGAGGTACCCCAGAGCCCGGGCCGTATTGAAGTCGTCGTCCATGGCCTCCCGGAAGCGCTCCGGCAGGTCCCGGACCCGCGCCAGGAGCTCTCTCTCCTTTTCCGGCAGCGGAGCCTCTCCGACGGCGGGCGCCGTGCCGGCGGGGACGAGATCGCGGATCTTCTTGAGGGCCTCGTAGAGACGGTTCATCGCGAAGCGGGCCTCGTTCAGGGCCTCCTCGGAGAAATCCAGGGGGCTGCGGTAGTGCCCCTGCAGGACGAAGAACCGGACGACCTCGGGGTGGTGAATCTTCAGGATGTCCCGGATGGTGATGAAGTTCCCCAGCGACTTGGACATCTTCTCGTGGTTCACCTTGATGAAGCCGTTGTGGAGCCAGTACTTCGCGAAGGGTTTGCCCGAGGCGCCCTCGGACTGGGCGATCTCGTTTTCGTGGTGCGGAAAGATCAGGTCCTCCCCGCCCCCGTGGATATCAAAGGTCTCGCCGAGGAAGTGGGTGCTCATGACGGAGCATTCAATGTGCCACCCCGGCCGTCCCTTCCCCCAGGGGCTGTCCCACCAGGGCTCCCCTTCCTTGCTCGCCTTCCAGAGGGCGAAATCGAGGGGGTCCTTCTTTTTCTCGCCCGGAGCGATGCGGGCCCCCGACATCATCTCGTCGAGATTGCGGCCCGAAAGTTTGCCGTAGCCCCGGAAGTTCTTCACGGAGAAATACACGTCGCCACCGGGCACGGCGTAGGCCAGCCCGTTGCCGATCAGTCTGTCGATCAGGCCGATCATGCCCGGGATGTGCTCCGTGGCCCGGGGTGTCACGTCGGGCGGCTCGACGCCGAGCTGCCCCATGTCGCGGTCGTGCTCGGCGATGTAGCGTTCGGAGATCTTCCGAAACTCCACCCCCTCCCGGTTGGCCCTCGCGATGATCTTGTCGTCGACGTCGGTGAAATTCTTGACGTAGTTGACCCTGTACCCGCGGTAGCGCAGATAGCGGGTGATGACGTCGAAGTTGATGGCCGAGCGCGCATGGCCGATGTGGCAGGTGTCGTAGACCGTGACTCCGCAGGCGTAGATCCCCACCTCGCCGTCCTTTATGGGAACGAAATCCTCCTTCCGGCGAGTCAGGGTGTTGTAGAGACGAAGCGCCATGGCCTGCCCTCCCGTGCAGAATAGGGATCGATGGTGGCTGCGCGGCTTGCCGCGAAAGGCTACGGAAAGAGGGCGATCATGCCCAGACCCGTGTCTTCGCGCAGGCCGCACATGAGGTTCATGTTCTGGACCGCCTGGCCCGAGGCCCCCTTCACGAGGTTGTCGATGGCCGACAGGATGATGACCCGGTTCGTCCGCTCGTCGACGGCGAGCCCTATGTGGCAGAAATTGGTCCCCTTCACGGAGGATACGTTCGGGTAGCTCCCCCTGTCCAGGACCCGGATGAAGGGCTCGCTGCCGTAGACGTTTCTATATAAGTCAATCAGCTCGGCCGTGGAAAGCGTTTTTTTCAGGCTCGCGTAGACGGTGCTGAGGATGCCTCGGTTGAGCGGCAGCAGGTGCGGCGTGAAGGAGATCTTCACCTCCCGGCCCGCCAGCGCGCTCAGCTCCTGCTCGATCTCGGGGGTGTGCCGGTGCCCGTTGACCTTGTAGGCCTTGAACCCTTCGTCGACCTCGCAGAACAGCGAGCCGATGACGGGGTCCCGGCCCGCGCCGCTCACCCCCGATTTGGAGTCGACGATGATGGTGGACGTGTCGACGACCCCCTCCCGCAGGGCGGGCGCCAGCGCCAGGATGGCGCTCGTCACGTAGCAACCGGGGTTGGCCACGAGATCCGCCTTCTTCACCTGCTCCCGGTACAGCTCCGGCAGGCCGTACACGGCCCGCGTCATGAGCTCCGGGGCCGTGTGCTCGTGGTACCACGCCGCGAAGACGCCGAGATCCCGAAGCCGGAAATCGGCCGAGAGGTCGATCACCTTCTTCCCGGCGGCGACGAAGGCCGGCGCGACGGCCATGGCCTCCCCGTGGGGCGTGGCCATGAAGATCACGTCGGCGGCCCCAGCCAGTTCCTCGGGAGAGGCGTCGATGAAGCGGATGTCCGTGAGACCCTCGAACAGGGGATAGGTGTTCGAGAGGGGCTGTCCTTTGAACTTGCGCGACGTCAGCCCCGTGACCTCCACTCCGGGGTGCCGAAGCAGAATCCGCATCAGCTCGAGACCCGTGTAGCCGCTGCCGCCGTAGATTCCGACCCGAATCATGTTCCCCTCCCTTCACATAAAAAAGGGGGTTCCGAGAACCCCCCTTTCGCCGTTTCGCTTAGCGCTTCGAGAACTGGAACCGTTTCCGGGCTCCGGGCTGGCCGTATTTCTTGCGCTCCTTCATGCGAGAGTCCCGCGTCAGGAATCCCGCTTTTTTCAGGATCGGCCGAAGCTCCGCGTCGAACTCGCAGAGGGCCTTGGAGATCCCGTGCTTGACCGCGTCGGCCTGTCCGGCGATCCCGCCGCCGTCAACATTGACGTAGAAGTCGAACCTGCCGACCTGGCTGGTGATCTCCAGGGGCTGCCGGATGATCTTCTTGAGGACGTCCCGGGTGAAGTAATCGTCGAAATTCCGATTATTGATGGTGAATGCGCCGGAGCCTTCCTTCATCCAGACCCGGGCGATCGCCGTCTTCCTTTTCCCCGTTGCATAAATCCGCTTGTCGGTCATAGCTGATGCTCCATCTCCGGTCGATCTTACAGTTCAAGCAGGTGGGGCTTCTGGGCTTCGTGGGGGTGCTTGCCCCCGGCGTAGATCTTGAGCTTGCGCAGCTGCCGCCGGCCCAGTGAATTCTTGGGAAGCATGCCCTGCACCGCGCGGCGGATCAGCTCTTCGGGCTTCTTGGCCAGCAGCTTGCCGGCGGGCCATTCCTTGATTCCGCCCGGGTAGCCCGAATGGTGATAGTAGATCTTGTCGGCGAGCTTCTTGCCCGTCAGCGCAATCTTCTCGGCATTGATGACCACCACGAAATCCCCCGTGTCGGCATGGGGCGTGAAAACGGCCTTGTGCTTCCCGCGGAGGCGGTGAGCGATCTCCCGGGCGAGTCTTCCCAGAACCTTCCCCTGCGCATCGACGAGAAACCAGTCGCGGTCGACGGCGTCCTTCTTGGCCATAAACGTACTCATGGGCACACCATTCCGCTGAAATTCGAAGAAGTGAGAATAGGCGACTCGGCGCGTTTTGTCAAGGAAAAAAGAGGATACGGGGGCTTGACAAATGAACGGGGTCGCGGAATGACGGGATTCCTTCTTCCCCCAATGAATCCGACCGGTTCCGCCTTCCCCTGCTGACCCGGCTCGCTGTTTACCGGGCCACCGCGCAGCGGCTAGAAGCCCATCGTCTGCCTCGAAGCCGAGAATCCCCCGACTCGCCCGAGACCGGTCAGGGAGAAGAAGACCATGAACTGCCGGTCGTCCACGAGGTCCGAGTAGCTCACCTGGACGCTCCAGCACTGGCGGCGGTATTCCACGCCGACGGTCTTCTCCAGCGTCGCATTGCTGAACTCATCCCGCCGGAACCCTGCAAACACGTCGAGGGCGTCCGTGACCCGGAGCTTTCCCGTGAGGCCGACGGATTCGATGGAATCCCTCGCGTACCGGTAGACGAGGGACAGGCTGTCACCCCGGCCGTCACTCAGGGCGATGTCCTGGTTGATCTGCGCCCAGGCCGTCGTGTTGACGTCGTAGGCCGCCCGCGTCATGAACGACAGGTACCGGTAGGGGTTGATGTCCATCTCCAGGTCGACGGGCCGGAACGGTTTCGTCGGGTCCGCCGGGAGCAAATTGGGCGTTGTGGTCGGAAGCGCGAGCGTGGGCTGGGTGACGTAGATCGCGGGGGTCGAGACGTTGTAGGTCTGGCTCAGCTTCAGCCGCAGGATCTCCCGGTAGCTCACGCTACCCTTCTCGTCGCGGAGCCGGGAGATCAGGGTGTTCGTCAGCGCGTAGGTGAGGCTGTTCTCGTTGTCCACGGAGGCGCTGACGCCTCCCACCGCCGTGGTTGCGACGGGCAGGACGAAATCGGGCCGCACGCTCGGCCCGGCGGAGGGGATGTAGCTATAGGTGAGCTCGGGCTTGACGGTGTGACGGACCTTCTCCACCCCTCCCCAGCCCACATCCAGGATCCGGAAGACCTCGGTGGAGGCGTTCAGCCCCAGCGTGTACACGGAGCGGCTGGCCGAGTCGCCCGCTGCGGCGGGGCCGGTGCTCTCCGTGTCCCACAGGGTCCCGCGGAAACCCGCCACCGGCGTGATCTGCAGGTATTCGCCGACGGTCCACGGCAGGGAGAGCTTCGGGTACACGTCGAGCACATCGCCCCTCTCCCCGAGGGTCCTGTAATAGTTGCCGTAGAGGCCGGTGAACTCCCAGTTAAGGCGGGTCCCGAAGAGGGGCTGCTTGAACCCGGTCAGCGTGATCTCGGGATAGCGCTGCAGGGTCTCGTCGTTGGAGGGGCTCGTCAGGTTGTCCGTGTACTGCCCCAGGGCCGTCAGGTTGAAGGACTGCCACTCCTTGACAAGTCTGGCCGTGGAATCATAGCTCGTGAGTTGTTCGTTGGCCAGGAAGGAAACTCGCTCGAACTTGCGGTTCAGGCTGCCCGCGTAGTGATCGCGGTAGTAATTGTGCGAGTCGAAATCCCGGAAGTAGTAGATGTCGGACACCTTCTTGAGGTCCGACCGGAAGTAGAACCCGGGGCTGAACGTCGTTTCGTGGTTCCAGTACCACGACCAGCGATCCTGCTTCTCCGTCCAGTTCCGGGGAATTCCCCCGGGGGTGTCCGACCCGGTCCACCGGTCTTTCAGGAAATCCCCGTAGAAGAGGCCGTGGGTCGTTGTGCCGGGCTGGTAGCGGAACTCGAGACCTTCCTTCACCCCCCGCTTGTCCATGTAGCGCGTGTACAGCGTGGCGTCAGTGTTCTCCGAGATGGCCCAGTAGAACGGAATCTCCGTGTCGAAGCCCAGCTTGTCCTGCGAATAGCCAAGGGAGGGGAAGAGAAACCCGGACTGGCGCGTCGTCTTCGCGGGGAATATCAGCCAGGGAAACCACGCCACCGGCGTGTTGCGGACCTGGAACGTGCCGTTCTTCAGGGTGCCGTAGCCGTCCACGGTGACATCCACCTCCCGTGCGGCAAAGCGCCAGTCGGCCACGGGGCCGTCGCAGGTCGTGGCCGTCCCGTCCTTGATCCGGTAGGAGGCCTCGCCCGACTTTTCGATTTCGCTTCCCGTGATGAAGAGATGATTGCGGACGAAGAACATGCGCCCGTCCCGGGCGATACCGGTCTTCGAGTCGAGATTGAGTTCGATGACATCGCCCTCGAGGGTGTCCCCGTTGCTCTGCAGCAACGCATGGCCGCGCGCCCAGGCATCGCCCGTCGTGCGGTTCATCGTAACGGTATCGGCCTTCAGGAAGCCGCCCGCAAAGGTGATGACCACATCGCCCTCGGCGCGGTAGACGTCCGAGTCTTGGTCGTAGTCGAGGCGCTCGGCCTCGATCCGGACGGGACCCTTACCCGCCTGGCGGAGGTCGAGGCTCGGCTGCGCCCAGGCCCAAACGGGCGGAAGAAGCAGAAGCAGGACAACGAGACAAGCCGATCGGCACCGACTCGCAATGCCCCTGTTGTTCCGGTCAGCGGTCATGTCTCGACGAGCCCGGGTCCTTTCGACGGGATCATGAGCGGACGCACCGCCCCCACAAGGTAGAGGGATCCCGCGACACATACGAGATCGCTCCGGCCGGCCCCCTGCAGGGCTGCCCGCATTGCCTGCCGGGGGTCGTCCACGATCTCCACGTTCCGGTTCCACCGTCGGGCCTCCCCGGCCAGGATACGGGGCGCCAAGGCCCTGTCCTCCGGCGGGCGGGTCAGAATGACCCGGTGGGCCCGCGGGACCAGCCGGCGCAGCATTCCCTTCCAGTTCTTGTCGGCGAGCACCCCCAGCACCAGGATGAGCCTGCGATACCCGATCCCGCCCAGGGCCTTCGCAAGCGCCGCCGCACCCGCCGGGTTGTGGGCGCCGTCCAGGAGGACGGCGGGGCGCATCCCCACCATTTCCATGCGCCCCTCCCAGCGCACTCCCGAGAGGCCCTCGCGGACGGCCTCGTCGCCGATGAGGAAGCCTCTCTCGCGCAGGACCCCGAGCGCCCCCAGGACACAGGCGGCGTTTTCCCTCTGGTGGCCGCCCCGCAGGGACAGCGAGAGCTCCCGGACCGCAAGCCCGGGAGCCGTGCAGTCCAGCGCGCCGTCCGGCCTCGACCGAACTCGGATCTCCCGGCCCACTCTCAGCAGGCGGGCCCGCCTTCGCCTGCAGGTTGTTTCCAGGACTTCGAGCACGACGGCCTGGCGGGCGGCCGTCACGCAGGCGCGGCCGGTCTTGATGATCCCCGCCTTTTCCCGGGCGATGTCAGCGAGGCGCGGGCCGAGGTGCTCGGTGTGGTCCATCGCGACGTTCGAGATGACGCTCAGCTCGGGGCGGACGACATTGGTGGCGTCCAGGCGTCCCCCCATGCCGACCTCGAGAATCGCCACATCCACGGGGCTTGCCGCAAAGTGGAGGAAGGCGAGCGCCGTGGAAAATTCGAAGTACGTCACTTCCTCTTGCGCCGCCCCCCGTACCTGCCGGATCAGCGCCTTCAGATCCTCTCCGGGGATCGGTACGCCGCCCAGGCGGATGCGCTCCCGGAAATCGACGAGGTGAGGCGAGGTATAGAGGCCCGTGCGGTACCCCGCCGCCTGCAGGACGCAGGCCAGGCTCGAGGCGATGGAGCCCTTGCCGTTGGTGCCCCCCACGAGAATGCTGCGAAAACGATCCTGCGGACTACCCAGGCGCTTAAGCAGCCTTCGGACGGGCCCCAGGCCCGGCCGGATGCCCGCGCTCTTCAGACTGTCGAGATAGTTCAGCGGTTCCTCAATCATGAAGGCACAAGCAGCAGGGACTCGCGAAGAAGAACCAAGGCGCCAGGTCCAGGCAGCAGGGCCCACGCAGCCAGGGCACCTCTTGAAGGTGATTTTTTCTTCACCCTGTTGCCGGGTCCTCTCTCCCCTCGTTGCCCGTTGCCGGTTGCCTGCACCCCGTTCAGCGAGCGAAGGGTATCACAGCCCCGCCGCCCCGGGCAACCTCTTTATGACGCGCAGGCCCGGGGAAAACAAAAAGGCCACGGGATAGGCATCTCCCATGGCCCCGGTCCTTGTATCGGGCAAGCCTCCCCATATCGGGGGTGAAGCGAGGAAGTTAAGAAGAGCGGAAGCTCGGGGGAAAAGCAAGACTCTCTGTTCTCTTTATCTGCTCTTCCTCAGTTCTGCTCTTCCGATGCTCACAGCGTTGAATGCCGAAAACGAAGACATGGCAAGCAACGTGGGTGCCCCGCCGCCGTCGGATGACCTAATCAGGGATGACCTTGAAGACCTCGTCCCCCGGCCTGCAACGGTCCGACACCTTCACCCCGATGTAGTCCCCCGCGACGGCCTTTTGGACCTTCGCGTTGTTGACCTCCATCGACTCGACGAGGTTCTCGAAACTCGTCGTGTGGCCGACGTACTTGAGCGTGTCCCCCACTTTCACTTCGCCTGCGGTGATCTTGATTGCCGCGACGCTGGGTTTTGCGAAGAACTTGACGATTTCGCCGATCTTTTCCTCCGCCATAACGATGAGCCTCCTTTCTTCCGGGTACCTTCGAGCGATGTGTATAATGTTTCCCGATGGAAATCAAGGGCAAAGGAGGGCGACCAGGTCCAACGAAAAAGGCAGGGGCTCTCACCCCTGCCTTGACTGTCCTCTGCAGCCCGGAGCCTCATTCTTCTTGCTTCGGGGCCGATTTTTCGCCCTTTTCTCCCTTTGCGGCCTTCGACTTGCCCTCCTTCTTCGCCTTGGGCGCCTTCGACGCCGCCTTGGCCTTGGGCTCTTTCCCGGCCTTCGGTGCCGCCTTGGGCTTGCCCTCCTTCTTGGCCGTCTTTTCCTTCTTGCCCTTCTTCTCGGCGGGCTTCCCCAGCAGCTCGACAATGGCCAGGGGTGAGCTGTCGCCGACCCGGAACCCCGTCTTGACGATGCGCGTGTATCCGCCCTGGCGGTCGGCGAACCGGGCGCCGAGCTCGTCGAAGAGCTTCTTCAGGACGTCCTTGTCCCGGAGGACCGCCGCGGCCTGCCGGCGGGCGTGCAGGCTGCCTTTTTTGGCCAGCGTGATCATCTTCTCGGCCACCCGCCTGAGTTCCTTGGCCTTGGCGTCGGTGGTCTCGATCTTCTCGTACCTCAGAAACGACGTCACCATATTGCGAAGCATGGCCGTCCGATGGCTCGCGGTCCTGCCAAGCTTTCTTCCGCCTACCCCGTGTCGCATGAACAAAATCCTTTCCGATCGTTATTGTCAGTCGGCGCTGGCGGCCTCATCCCTTCCCTTGGGCGGCCAGTCGATCTTCATCCCGAGCGAAAGACCCATCTCGGAGAGGATCTCCTTGATCTCGTTGAGGGACTTGCGGCCGAAGTTGCGGGTCTTGAGCATCTCCGCCTCCGTCTTCTGCACGAGCTCGCCGATGATGTGGATGCCCGCGTTTTTCAGGCAGTTGGCGGACCGCACGGAGAGTTCGAGCTCGTCGACGCTCTTCAGGAGGTTCTCGCTGAGCTTCGCGCTCTGCCCGGTCTCCTCCTGGACCTCCTCCTCTTCCGTCTCCTCGAAGTTGATGAAGATGTCGAGCTGGTCTTTCAGGATCTTCGCCGCAAAGGCGACGGCATCCTCGGGCTGCACGCTGCCGTCGGTCCAGACCTCCAGGACGAGCTTGTCAAAATCGGTGATCTGGCCCACGCGGGCGTGGCTGACGGTGTAGCTCGCCTTCTTGATGGGCGAGAAGATGGCGTCGATGTTGATGGTGCCCTCGGGCTGCTCGGGGTCGCGCTCGCGCTTGGCCATCACGTAGCCCTTGCCCATCTTCACGACCATCTCGGCCTTCATCTTGCCTCCCGTCGTGAGGGTGGCGATGTGGTGGTCGGGGTTGAGGACCTCCACGTGGGCGTCGGTGACGATGTCGCCCGCCTTGACGGGGCCCGCCGCGGCGGCATCGATCTTGATCGTACGGGGAACGTCGCCGTGAAGCTTCAGGCGGACGCCCTTGAGGTTCAGGATGATGTCCGTCACGTCCTCCTTCACGCCGGGAATCGAGGAAAATTCGTGAAGAACCTTGTCGAACCGCACGGACACGATGGCCGCCCCCTGGATGGAGGACAGCAGCACGCGCCTCAGGGAGTTCCCGAGCGTGATGCCGTAGCCTCTCTCGAGGGGCTGGACGGTGAATTCCGCGTAGGACGCGCTGTGGGTCTTTTCGTCGATCTCGATCCGTTTCGGCCGGATCAGGCTGCGCCAGTTTCTCTGCATAATCAATCGTCCCTCTGGCTATCAGGTTTGCAAACCGCCTGGTGTGGGGATGAATCGCCCGGAGCACCGCCCCGGGCGGCTTCTGACAGGTTACTTGGAATAAAGCTCGACCACCAGCTGTTCCTGCACGGGCATGGTGATGTCCTCGCGCGTCGGAATGCTCTTGACGACGCCCTTGAAATGATCCTTGTCCAGCTCCAGCCACGCCGGAATGCCCCGGCGGGCCACCGTTTCGAGGGCGTCGAGGATGGGGAGGACCTTCCGGCTCCTCTCCCGCAGCTCGATGACGTCGTCCTTCCGCACCGTGTACGAGGGGATGTTGACCTTCCTACCGTTGACGAAGAAGTGGCCGTGGCGGACGAGTTGCCGGGCCTCGTTGCGGGAGGGGGCAAACCCCAGCCTGAACACCACGTTGTCGAGCCTGCGCTCCAAGAGCATCAGGAGGTTCGTGCCGGTGATGCCCCTCATGCGGTCGGCCCGCTCGAAGTATCCCCGGAACTGCTTCTCGAGCAGCCCGTACATCCTCTTCAGGCGCTGCTTCTCGCGAAGCTGAACACCGTAGTCGGAGTGTTTCTTCCTCGCCTGCCCGTGCTCGCCGGGCGCATAGCCCCGCCGCTCGAACGCGCATTTCTCGGTGTAGCAGCGGTCGCCCTTGAAAAACAGCTTCAGGCCTTCACGGCGGCAAAGCCTGCATTCGGAGCCTCTGTATCGTGCCAAGTTCTTCCTCCCTGTGGGTCGATGAGTCGTTCGTCTCGGATACTACACGCGTCTTCGCTTCGGCGGACGGCAGCCGTTGTGGGGAATCGGGGTCACGTCGCGGATGAGGCTGATCGTCAGCCCTGCGGCCTGCAGCGCCCTGAGCGCCGACTCGCGCCCCGAGCCGGGCCCCTTCACGTAGACCCGGATGGATCGGAGACCCTGTTCCTTCGCCTTCTTCACGGCGCTCTCGGCGGCCATCTGGGCCGCAAAGGGGGTGCCCTTCCGGGACCCCTTGAATCCCGACATCCCGGAGGACGCCCAGGAAATGACGTTCCCCGTCAGGTCGGTGATGGTGACGATGGTGTTGTTGAACGTCGACTGGATATGGGCGATCCCCTCGGGGACGTTCTTTTTCTCACGCTTCTTCCCGGACTTTCTCCTCGGACTGGCCATGGTTCCTCCCGCTGTCGGATGTCGTCGTTACTTCTTCTTGCCGGCAATGGCCCTGCGGGGGCCCTTGCGCGTGCGGGCGTTGGTGTGCGTGCGCTGACCGCGGAGGGGCAGGCCCTTGCGGTGCCGCAGGCCCCGGTACGTCCCGATATCCATGAGCCGCTTGATCGACATGGAGACGTCCCGGCGCAGGTCGCCCTCCACCCTGTGGTCCTTGTCGATGATGCTGCGGATGGCCGTCACCTCCGCATCGGTGATGACGTCCGTCTTGGTCTCGTAGGGTATGCCCGCCTCGCGGAGGATCTCCCTCGCCTTGGACCGGCCGATCCCGTAAATGTAGGTCAGGGCGATCTCCATGCGCTTGTTCTTCGGTAGGTCAACGCCTGCAATTCTTGCCACTGCTCGGGCCTCCTCGAATAGTTGTGTGTTATCCCTGGCGCTGCTTGTGCTTCGGGTTTTCGCAGATCACCCGTACGACGCCGTGGCGCTTGATGATCTTGCACTTGTCGCACATTTTCTTCACGGAAGGTCTTACTTTCACGACGAAACCCCCTTTTCTCCACCGGCCCGCGGCCGTCCCGCCCTACTTCGACCGGTAGGTGATCCGCCCGCGCGTCAGGTCGTAGGGCGACAGTTCCACCGTCACCTTGTCCCCGGGGAGGATCTTGATGAAGTGCATCCGCATTTTTCCCGAGATGTGGGCCAGCACGCGGTGCCCGTTCTCCAGTTCCACCCGGAACATGGCGTTCGGCAGCGTCTCGACGACCGTTCCCTGCACCTCGATGGGTTCTTCCTTTGCCATATACTCCCCGCGCTCAGCCGATCCGGCTCAAGATGACCGGCCCGTTTTCCGTGATGGCCACGGAGTGCTCGAAATGGGCCGACAGCTTGCCGTCGGCCGTCACCACCGTCCACCCGTCACGGAGGACGTCCACCCGGTAGGTGCCTTCGTTGACCATGGGCTCGATGGCAAAGACCATCCCGGTCTTCAGTTCGATGCCGCGGCCGCTGGTCCCGTAGTTGGGGACCTGCGGGTCCTCGTGGAGGCTCCTGCCGATGCCGTGGCCCACGAGGTCCCGGACCACCGAGAAGCCCGCGGCCTCCGCGTGTCCCTGGATGGCGGCCGAGATGTCGCCGATGCGGTTGCCCGCCCGGGCCTCCGCAATACCCCTGTAAAGAGCCTCCTCCGTAACGGCGAGCAGCCTCTTGGCCGCGGGGGTGATTTGTCCCACGGGCACCGTCACCGCCGCGTCCCCGTAATAGCCGCCGTGGAGAATGCCGAAATCCAGGCTGATGATATCGCCTTCCTTCAACTCCCGCTCCGAGGGCATCCCGTGCACCACCTCGCTGTTGACCGAGGTGCACAGGGAGTACGGGTAGCCCCGGTATCCCTTGAAGGCCGGGCGGGCGCCCTTTTTCAGGGCCATCTCCTCGCTCAGCCGGTCCAGTTCTATCGTTTTGACCCCCGGCTTGATCTTCTTTCTGAGCTCCTCCAGGATCGCGGCGACAAGGGCGTTGCTCTTTTTCATCTTTTCAATCTCCCGGCGAGATTTCAAGATGATCATGACCCGCCTCCTTACCTCCGCTTGGCCAGACGCCCCTTCTTGAGGAACCCTTCGTACTGCCGCGCCAGCAGGTGCGTCTCGATCTGCCCCGCCGTGTCGAGTGCCACGCCGACGACGATCAGCAGCGCCGTCCCGCCGAAGTAAAAGGGAACGTTGAAGTAGACCATCAGAATGCTCGGCAGCACGCAGACCGCCGAGACGTAGATGGCCCCACTGAAGGTCAGCCGGCTCAGCACGTGGTCGATGTACTCCGCCGTCTTCTTGCCCGGCCGGATCCCGGGGACGAACCCACCGTGCTTCTTCATGTTCTCCGCCACGTCCGCCGGGTTGAACACGACGGCCGTGTAGAAGAAGCAGAAGAACACGATGAACCCGACATAGATCAGCTCGTAGAGGACCGCTCCCGGCACGAGCAGGTCCGAGACGGCCTTCATCCACGGGTGGGGGATGAACTGGGCCAGGGTGGCCGGGAACATGATGATCGACGACGCGAAGATGGGCGGGATGACGCCCGACGTGTTAATCTTGAGGGGCAGGTGCGTCGTCTGCCCCCCGTACATCTTCCGTCCGACGATCCTCTTGGCGTACTGCACAGGGATCCGTCGCTGTCCCGTCTCCATGAAGACGATGGCACCGACGACGGCAATCATGAATAGGGCCAGGAAGATCACCGCGAGAATGCCCATTTCCCCCGTCGACATGAGCCGGAAGGTGTTGAAGACGCCCTCGGGACCCCGGCAGACAATTCCCGCGAAAATGATCAGCGAAATCCCGTTCCCGATCCCCCGCTCCGTGATCTGCTCACCCAGCCACATGATGAAGGCCGTGCCGGCCGTGAGCGTGATGACCGTCATGAGGCGGAAGCCCCAGCCCGGGGTGATCACGATGGAGGCTCCCGTCGGTCCCGCCATGTTCTCGAGGCCCACGGCGATGCCGAAACCCTGGATGAGGGACAGCAGCACCGTCCCGTAGCGCGTGTACTGGGTGATCTTGCGACGCCCCGCCTCACCCTCCTTCGAAAGCCGCTCCAGGTGCGGGACTGCGATCGTGAGCAGCTGCAGGATGATGGAGGCGCTGATGTAGGGCATGATCCCCAGCGCGAAGACCGACAGGTTCGACAGCGCGCCGCCGGCAAACAGGTCGAAGAGCCCCAGCAGGGAGCCCCTGGCCTGGTCGAAGAACGCGGCGAGCGCCGCCGTGTCGATTCCCGGCGTGGGCACGTGGGCCCCGATCCGGTATACGGCCAGAAGCAGGAACGTGAAGGCGATGCGCTTCTGGAGCTCGGGAATTTTCGGGATGTTTTTCAGTCCGCCGATCAAATCCGATGACCCCTTATCCGATGACCTCGACCTTGCCGCCGACCGCCTCGACCTTCTCCCTCGCAGCCTCGCTGACGGCGTTCACCCTCACGGTGAGGGCCTTCTCGATCGTCCCCTTGGCGAGAAGCTTGATCCCGTCGCCCGTCCTCCGGATCACCCCGCCCGCAAGCAGGGCCGCCGCGTCGACGGGGGCGTCCCCGGAGAACCGGTTGAGCTGGCCCAGGTTGACGATGACGATCTCCTTGCGGAAGACGTTCTTGAACCCCTTCTTGGGGAGGCGCCGGGAAAGCGGCATCTGGCCACCCTCGTACCCCGGGCGCGAATTGTGGCCCGAACGGGCCTTGAGGCCCTTGTGCCCCTTGGTGGAGGTCCCGCCGTGGCCGGAACCGTCGCCGCGGCCGATCCGCTTTCTCTTCTTCCTCGAACCCTCGGGGGGTCTCAGTTCGCTCAGGTTCATTGCGCTCACCCGCTGATTTCTTCCACGGCCACAAGATGGCTCACCTTGCCGACCATGCCCCGGACCTCGGGGGTATCCTGGAGCGTGACGCTCCGGTTCATCCGCACGAGCCCCATGCCGCGCAGCACCCTGCGCTGCTTCTCGGGCCGCCCGATGGAACTCTTCACCAGTGTGATCTTCAGCTTTTTTTCCACGGTTGCATCCTCGGACTCATCAATTAAATGTCGGCAACGTCCCTGCCCCTGAGCGCCGCAATCTGATCGGCGGACCGGAGCCTGCGCAAGCCGTTGAGGGTCGCCTTCACGAGGTTGTGGGGGTTGTGGGAGCCCAGGCACTTGGTCAGCACGTTCTGCACGCCGGCCACTTCCAGCACCGCTCGGACGGCGCCGCCCGCAATGAGGCCCGTCCCCTCCGAGGCGGGCTTCAGCATGACCCGTCCCGCGCCGTATTCCCCGAGGATCTCGTGGGGAATCGTCCGGTTGCCGATGGAGACCTTCGCCATGCTCTTGCGGGCCTTTTCCATGCCCTTGCGGATGGCTTCGGGCACCTCGTTGGCCTTCCCGAGCCCGGCGCCGACGGATCCCTTGCCGTCGCCGACGACCACGATGGCGCTGAATCGAAACCGCCGGCCGCCCTTGACGACCTTGGCCGTGCGGTTGATCGCCACGACGCGGTCCAGGATTTCCGTCTCTTCCACCATGAATTCCTTTCTTTCTCGGCTGTCCCTGTCCAACGGTCACTCCCTCTTCAAGCGTAATCGGTTGCTAGAACTTCAGGCCCGCTGCCCGTGCCCCCTCGGCCAGGGCCTTCACCCGGCCGTGATAGAGGAATGCGCCCCGGTCGTACACCGCCGACTCGACCCGGAGAGCCGCAAGCTTCTTCGCCATGAGCCTGCCCACCTCGGCGGCCGCGGCCGTCTTCTTCATCTTCGCGATCGTCTCGGCGATCTCCTTGCTGCGCGTCGAGGCCTCGGCCAGCGTCCGGCCGGCCTCGTCGTCGACGGCCTGCACGTAGATGTGCCGGGCGCTGCGGAACACGGCGAGCCGCGGACGCGCGGCCGTTCCCGCCACCTTGCCCCGGACACGCTTCTTTCGCTTGTCTCGCACCTTCTGGATCTTCTTGGCTGACGATAACAATGTTCTGCCCTCTTCGTATGATGGGGTTGTTCGTCCGGTTGCCTTACGCGCCCGCGGACTTGCCGACCTTGCGCCGCACGACTTCGCCCGCATAGCGGATCCCCTTGCCCTTATAGGGCTCGGGCCTCCGCTTGGCGCGGATCTCGGCGGCGACCCGGCCCACGAGTTCCTTGTCGATCCCGGAAACGGTGAGGCTCGTCTGTTTCTCGATTTTCACCGCGATCCCCTCCGGGATCTCGTAGGCCAGGGGCACGGAGTAGCCCACGAACAGCTTGAGCGTCGTGCCCTCCATCTCGGCACGGAAGCCGACGCCGGAGATCTCGAGACCCTTTGTGAAGCCGGCGCTCACCCCCGTGACCATGTTGGCCACGAGCGTCCGCGTCAGCCCGTGCAGGGCGCCGGCCCTGCGCCCGTCGTGGGTGGTCTTCACGGTGAGGGTCCTGCCCTCCTGCGCGATTTCGATGTCCCGGGGCAGCGCCCGCGAGAGGGCCCCCTTGGGGCCGGTCACCTTGATCTCCCCGCCGGCGACGCTGACCGTCACCTTGTCCGGCAGGGCGATGACTTTTTTCCCGATTCGTGACATGGGTGTCTCTCCTGACTTGCGCTTACCAGACGTTGCAGAGAATCTCGCCGCCCACGTTCTGCTGCCGCGCTTCCTTGTCCGTCATGATCCCCCGGGACGTCGAGACGATGGCCACGCCGAAGCCGTTGTACACCCGGGGGATCTTCTTGCTCGAGACGTAGATCCGGCGGCCCGGCTTGCTCACCCGCTGCAGGTCCTGGATGATGCGGCCCCGGGTGTCTGTGTACTTCAGGTAGATCTTGAGGACGTCCTTCTTGCTGGCGTCCTTCTTGACGTCGAACCCGCTGATGTAGCCGGTCCGCTTGAGAACCTTGACAATCTCCAGGTTCACCCTCGAGAGCCGGGCGTTCACGCTCCGGAACTTCATGCGGTTGGCGTTCCGGACCCTCGTCAGCATATCCGCGATCGGATCGGTCATACCCATAAATCCTTGCTCCTCCCCGTCTACCAGCTCGACTTGATCACGCCGGGGATCTCGCCCCACGAGGCGTACTTGCGCAGGCAGATGCGGCACATGTTGAACTTGCGGTAGTACGCCCGGGGCCTCCCGCAGATCGGGCAGCGGTTGTACTCCCGGACGGAAAACTTCTTCTTCCGCTTCGCTTTTGCGATCAGGGACTTCTTAGCCAAGTTGATCCTCCGTCTGGTGCCCTAGTTCCGGAAGGGCATTCCCATGAGTTTCAGCAGATGTCGGGCCTCCTCGTCGGTTCTCGCCGTCGTGACGATGACCACGTTCATGCCCTTGACCTTGTCGATCTTGTCATAGTCGATCTCGGGAAAGATGAACTGTTCCTTGATCCCCATGGCGAAATTGCCGCGGCCGTCGAAGGAGCTGGGCGGGATGCCCCGGAAGTCGCGGATCCGGGGAATCGCCACGTTCACCAGCCGGTCGAAGAACTCGTACATGCGCTCCTTGCGAAGGGTCACCATGCAGCCCACGGACATGCCCTTGCGCAGCTTGAAGGTGGCGATCGACTTTCGGGCCTTCGTGATGACGGGCTTCTGGCCTGTCAGGGCCCCGATCTCCGCCGATGCGCTCTCGAGGATCTTGACGTTCTGGATCGCCTCGCCCAGGCCCATGTTCACGATGATCTTCTCCAGCCGGGGCACCTGCATCGTGTTGCGGTACCCGAACTGCTTCATCATGGCCGGGACGACTTCGCTCTTGTAGTGGTCTTTGAGTCTTGCCATGGTTCCTATCCCCGGTTCACTGATCGAGCTGCTCGTTGCACTTTCGGCAGAAGCGCACTTTCTTGCCGTCCTCGAGGGTCCTGTAGCCGACGCGGACGCCCGTGTCGCACTTCGCGCACAGGGGGGCGACGTTGGACGCGCTCAGCGGGGCCTCCTTCTCCATGATGCCGCCCTTGCTCTTCTGGTCGGGACGCTGGTGGCGCTTGATCAGGTTGAGCTTCTCGATCACGACCTTGTCGCCGTCGGCCAGGATCTTCGTGATCTTGCCGGTCTTTCCTTTTTCCCTGCCGGCGATAACCTTTACCGTGTCACCTTTTTTCAGTCGGTTCGTCTGCATGCCTTTTCCCGTCCCCTGCGGCTCACAGCACTTCCGGAGCCAGCGAGATGATCTTCATGAACTGCTTGGCGCGAAGCTCCCGCGCCACGGGCCCGAAGATGCGCGTCCCCACGGGCTCCATCTGGTTGTTGATGAGCACCGCCGAGTTGTCGTCGAACTTGAGGTATGTCCCGTCGCTCCGCCGGACCTCTTTCTTCGTCCGGACGACGACGGCCCTCATGACGTCGCCTTTCTTCACCTTAGCGTTGGGGATCGCCTCCTTGACGGACACCACGATCACATCCCCCACGGTGGCGGTTCGCTTCCGCGACCCGCCCAGCACGCCGATGCAGGACACCTTTTTTGCGCCCGAGTTATCCGCGGCATTCAAAATGGTACGCATCTGAATCATATCGACACCCCGTTCAACTGCCTGTTTCCGATCCCGGGCTACTTCGCCTTTTCCAGGATTTCACGCACTCTCCAGCGCTTGTCCCGGCTCAGGGGGCGGGACTCCACGATCAGCACCGTGTCTCCCACGCCGCACTCGTTGCGCTCGTCGTGGGCCTTGTACTTCCGGTGCCGGCGCACGTACTTCCGGAAACCCGTGTGCTTGACGAGCCGCTCGGTTTTCACGACGACGGTCTTGTCCATCTTGTCGCTGACGACGACCCCTTTGATGGTCCGCTTGTTTCCCCTCTGGTCCATACCTATTTCTGCAGCTCCTTCTGCTTCATGACGGTCTTGATGCGGGCAATGTCCTTGCGGACGTTCCTCAACGCCGCGGGGGAATCGAGCTGCCCCGTGGTGTGCCGGATTTTGAGCTTGAAGAGCTCGTCGGCGAGATCCCGCTCCTTCAGCCGGAGTTCCTCGACACTCAGGTCCCTGATTTCCTTAATCTTCATCGAAGATATCCCTCGTCAAGAATTTCGTCGGAATGGACAGCTTGTTGGCCGCCAGGCGGAAGGCCTCGCGGGCCACCTCCGGGGTCACACCCTCCATCTCGTACATGACCGTCCCGGGCCTCACCGTCGCGATCCACCCTTCCGGGGCGCCCTTGCCCTTTCCCATGCGGGTCTCGGCGGGCTTTTTCGTGAAGGACTTGTGGGGAAAAATCCGGATCCAGATCTTCCCGCCGCGCTTGATGTGGCGCGTCATGGCGACACGGGCGCTCTCGATCTGCTGCGCCGTGACGCGGCCCGGAGCCAGAGCCTGCAGCCCGAACTGGCCGAAGGACACCTCGTTTCCCTTGGTGGCCTTGCCGCCCAGCCTGCCCTTCTGGATCTTCCTGAACTTGATGCGTTTCGGACTTAACATCGTCTGTGTCTCCTGATAACCGGTTCCGGCCTACTAGGCGCTGGCCTGCTTCCTGTCGGGCAGCACGTCCCCGTGATAGATGAGCACCTTGACCCCGATGGCCCCGTAGGTCGTCCGCGCCTCGGCAAATCCGTAGTCGATGTCGGCCCGCAGGGTATGCAGGGGCACCTTGCCCTCGCGGTACCACTCCATCCGGGACATTTCGGCGCCGCCGAGGCGGCCCGAGCAGGTGATCCGGATCCCCTTGGCGCCGAACTTCAGGGCCGAGGTCACGCTCTTCTTCATGGCCCGCCGGAAGGCGATGCGGCGCTCGAGCTGCAGCGCCACGTTCTCGGCCACGAGCTGGGCGTCGATCTCGGGCTTGCGGACCTCCATGATGTTGATGATCGTCTCGCCGCCGGTCATCCCGTCCAGGTCCTTCTTGAGTTTCTCGATCTCGGAGCCCTTCTTGCCGATGACGATGCCGGGGCGGGCGGCATGGATGTTCACCTTCGCCTTGTCGGCGGCCCGCTCGATCTCGATCTTCGAGATGCCCGCGTGGTAGAATTTCTTCTTCAGGAACTTGCGGAGCTTGATGTCCTGATGGACGAGGGTGCCGTAGTTCTTCTCGGCAAACCACTTCGAGCTCCAGCCCTTGTTGATCCCCAGCCTCAATCCGATCGGGTTTACCTTCTGACCCAAGATCCCATCCTCCTTGCGTCTTACTGCTCGTCGAGAACGACGGTGATGTGGCTCATCCGGCGCTTGATGGGCGCCACGCGCCCCATGGTCTTCGCCCTGTGGCGCTTCAGGGCCGGTCCCTGGTCCACGAAGATCTCCTTGACGAAGAGGATCTTCTCGTCGATGTTCGGGTTCTGCGTCGCGTTGGCCAGGGCGCTCTTGAGCACCTTCTTCACGAGCCCGGCGGCCCGCTTGCGCGAGAAGGCCAGGATCCGGTCCGCCTCCTCGACCTTCAGGCCCCGGACCAGATCGACGACGAGCCGCGCCTTCTGCGGCGATATCCTCACGAACCGTGCAACTGCTCTTGCTTCCATGACGTCCTGTCTCCGGTTTTGCCGTTTCCCCGTGCGCGGCGACTACTTGCGCACCTTGGTCTTTCGGTCGCCTGCGTGGCTGAAGAATGTCCGCGTCGGCGCGAACTCCCCGAGCTTGTGGCCCACCATGTTCTCCGTGACGAACACGGGGATGAACTTCTTGCCGTTGTGCACGGCAAAGGTGTGCCCGATCAGCTCCGGCGTGATCGTGGAGCGGCGAGACCAGGTCTTGATGACCCCCCGATCCCCGGCCGCCTCGGCCCTGCGGACCTTCTCGGCCAGCTTCGTCTCGATGTACGGGCCTTTCTTGATTGAGCGTGCCACTATTTCTTGCCCCTCTTCTTGATGATGTATTTATCGGTCGTCTTGTTCCTGCGCGTCTTGTAGCCCTTCGTCGGCACGCCCCAGGGAGTGCAGGGGTGACGGCCGCCGGAGGTCTTGCCCTCGCCGCCTCCCATGGGGTGGTCGATGGGGTTCATGGCGACCCCGCGGACCCGGGGCGTCCGGCCCAGCCAGCGGGTCCGTCCCGCCTTGCCGAGGCTGATGCCCTCGTGGGTGGCATTGCCCACCTGGCCGATCGTGGCCTTGCACTCGATGTGGACCTTCCGGACCTCGCCGGAGGGGAGCCGCACCTGGGCGTAGTCTCCCTCCTTGGCCATGAGCTGCGCGTAGGTGCCGGCGGAGCGGACCATCTGGGCCCCCTTGCCGGGCCGCAGCTCGATATTGTGGACGAGCGACCCCAGGGGGATGTGGCGCAGCGGCATGGCATTGCCGGGCTTGATGTCGGCCGAGGCGCTCGCGATGACCGGATCGCCCACCTTCAGCTCCGCCGGGGCGACGATGTAGCGCTTCTCGCCGTCGGCGTAGCTGACGAGCGCGATGCGCGCCGAGCGGTTCGGGTCGTATTCGATGGTCTTCACCTTCGCCGGGATGTCCGTCTTCTCGCGGCGGAAGTCCACCACGCGGTACTTGCGCTTGTGCCCGCCGCCGCGGTGGCGGCTCGTCATGCGGCCGGCGTTGTTCCGGCCGCCCGTCTTCCGGACCGGGCGGGTCAGGCTCTTCTCGGGCTCCGAGGCCGTGATCTCCTCGAAGGTCGAGCAGGTCTGGTACCGCCGGGCCGGCGTCGTGGGCTTCATGGTTTTGATCGCCATGGGTCGTTGTCCTTATCCTAGACTTTGTCGAATATCTCGATGGAGCTGCCGGGCGCCACGGTGACGATGGCCTTCTTCCAGTCACGCTTCTTGCCCATGAGCCGCCCGTAGCGCTTCTGCTTCCCCAGGATGTTCTGGGTCCGCACGCCGAGGACCTTCACCTTGAAGAGCTTCTCCACGGCCTTCTCGATCTCGATCTTGTTGGCCCGCGGATCCACCTCGAAGATGTACTGGTTGCCTTCCCGCAGGAGGGTCGTCTTTTCGGTCACGAGCGGCCGTCGGATGATCTGATGGAGTTCCATTACGCCAGCGCCCCCTCTATCTTTTGGATCGAAGGCTCCAAGAGCACGAGGCTGTCGTACTTCAGCAGGTCGTACACGTTGATGCCCTCGCATCGCATCATTTTCACGTCGGGAAGGTTCCGGGAGGACTTCTCGAGCGTCTCGTCGGAGCGATCGATCACGACGAGCGTCTTCTTGAGCCCGAAGCGGTCGAGGACCTCCTTGAACGCCTTGGTCTTCGCCTCGGCCAGAGGGAAGTCCTTGAGCACTAGGAGCTTCTCCTCCCTGACCTTCATGCTCAGCGCCGAGATGAGGGCCAGCCTGCGCACCTTCTTGGGCACCGTGAAGGCGTACGTCCTCGGCGTGGGCCCGAAGATCGTTCCGCCGCCCCTCCAGAGGGGGGAGCGGATCGTGCCCACGCGGGCCCGGCCGGTGCCCTTCTGGCGCCAGGGCTTCTTGCCGCCGCCGCTGATCTCGCTGCGCTCCTTGGTGTCGTGGGTGCCCTGCCGCTTCGCGGCCATCTGCATCCGGACCACCTCGTAGAGGACGTCCCGGTTGACCTCGGCCCCGAAGACGGCGTCGCTGAGCGACACTTCGGCCACCTTGTTCTTCTCGATATCGTATACGCTCACCACCGGCATGGCTCGTTCACTCCAGTCGCTTCTCAGCTCTTTTTGACGGCGTTCTTGATGACGACGATCCCGTTCTTGCTTCCCGGGACGGCGCCCTTGACGAGGATGACGTTCAACTCGGGGCGCACCCCCATGACGAGGAGGTTCTGCACCGTCTTGCGCTCGTCGCCCATGTGGCCCGGCATCCGCTGCCCCTTGAAGACCCTCGAGGGCGCCGCGCTGGCGCCGATGGACCCCGGGGCCCGGTGAAACATAGAGCCGTGAGAGCCCCGGCCGCCGCGGAAGCCGTGCCGCTTCACGCTGCCTGCAAACCCTCGTCCCTTGCTCGTCCCGGTGACGTCGACGTAATCCCCCACCTCGAACATGGACGCCGTCAGCTCCTGGCCCAGCTCGAGCTCGGCGGCCGCCTGCGTCTTGAACTCGCGCAGGACCCGGAAGAACCCCCGGTCCGCCTTGGCGAAGTGGCCCTGCAGGGGCTTCGTCACGTTCGCCTGCCGCTTGCGGTCGAACCCGAGCTGGATGGCGTTGTAGCCGTCGGACTCCTCGGTTTTCTTCTGGATCACGTAACAGGGGCCCGCCTCGATCACTGTGACGGGCACCGAGGCTCCGTCGGCGGCGAAGATCTGGGTCATCCCCAACTTTCTGCCTATCAATCCCTTTTCCATAGCATCCACTTCCGCGCTGGCTGTGCGTGAGGGAACGAAAAAGGAGATGGACCGGGGAACAGGCCGCCCATCTCCATGTCGTCACGCGTTACAACTTGATTTCCACGTCGACCCCGGCGGAGAGGTCCAGCTTCATCAAGGCGTCCACCGTGGCCTGCGTGGGATCAATGATGTCGATGAGCCGCTTGTGGGTCCTCACCTCGAACTGCTCCCGGGACTTCTTGTCCACGTGCGGCGAGCGGTTCACGCAGAACTTGTTGATCATCGTGGGAAGCGGGATGGGGCCCGCGACGCGGGCGCCGGTGCGCTTCGCCGTGTCCACGATGTCTTCGGCGGACCGGTCCAGCAGCTTGTAGTCGTACGCCTTCAGGCGGATTCGAATCTTCTGATCGGCCATGATTCGTTCCTAACCCCCCGCTTACTCGATGATCTCGCTGATGACGCCGGCGCCGACGGTCTTGCCGCCCTCGCGGATGGCGAACCGCAGCTGCAGCTCCAGGGCGATGGGCGTGATGAGACTGACTTCCATCTCCACGTTGTCGCCGGGCATGACCATCTCGACGCCCGCGGGAAGGGTCGCCACGCCCGTCACGTCCGTGGTGCGGAAGTAGAACTGAGGCCGGTAGCCGGAGAAGAACGGCGTGTGGCGGCCGCCCTCTTCCTTCGTCAGGACGTAGACCTGGGCCTTGAACTTCGTGTGGGGCGTGATCGAGCCGGGCTTGGCCACGACCTGGCCGCGCTCCACTTCCTCGCGCTTCGTGCCGCGCAGCAGCACGCCGATGTCGTCGCCGGCGCGCCCTTCTTCGAGGGTCTTGCGGAACATCTCGACGCCCGTGCAGACCGTTTTGAAGGTGGGCCGGATGCCGATGATCTCCACTTCGTCGCCCGTGCGGATGACCCCGCGGTCCACGCGGCCCGTCACGACGGTGCCGCGACCGGAGATGCTGAAGACGTCGCCGACGGGCATCAGGAACGGCTTGTCGAGGTCGCGCTGCGGCTCGGGGATGTAGCTGTCGACGGCGTCCATGAGCTCGAAGATGCACTTGGCGTCGGGCGAGCTGGGGTCGTCGGCCTCCAGGGCCTTCAGGGCGGAGCCGCGGATGATGGGTGTCTTGTCGCCGGGGAAGGCATACTTCGTAAGCAGCTCCCTGAGCTCGAGCTCGACGAGGTCGAGCAGTTCGGGGTCGTCGACGAGGTCGACCTTGTTCATGAAGACGAGCATGTAGGGAACCTGCACCTGGCGGGCCAGCAGGATGTGCTCACGGGTCTGGGGCATGGGGCCTTCGGAGGCGGCGACGACGAGGATGGCTCCGTCCATGTGGGCGGCGCCCGAGATCATGTTTTTGATGTAGTCGGAGTGACCCGGGCAGTCGACGTGCGCGTAGTGGCGCTTCGCCGTCTCGTACTCCACGTGGGAGATGTTGATGGTCACGCCGCGCTCTTTTTCCTCCGGCGCGTTGTCGATCATATCAAAGGACATGAACTGGGCCAGTCCCTTCGTAGAGAGATGCTTCGTGATCGCGGCAGTCAACGTGGTCTTGCCGTGATCCACGTGCCCGATGGTCCCGATATTGACGTGCGGCTTCGTCCTTTCGAATTTTTTCTTCGCCATCTCCAGTTACCTCCTTACCTTCCGTATGATGATCGATGTTGATTGACTTGGCCCTGTGCCTCAGTTCATTTTCTTCCCGATGATCTCCCGGGCCCGGTCCTCCGACACGGCGGCGTAGGTCAAAAACTGCATCGTGTGCGTGGCCCGCCCCTGGGTCTTGGAGCGCAGGTCCGTGGCGTAGCCGAACATCTCGGCCAGCGGGACCTCGGCCTGGATCGCCTCGGAGCCCGGCCGGCTCTCGATGGAGACGATCTTGCCGCGCCGCGTGGTCAGGTTCCCGATCACGTCCCCCAGGTACTCCTTCGGGACGACGACCTCGACGGACATGACGGGCTCCAGCAGAACCGGGTGGGCCCGCCTGGCCCCGCTCTTGAATCCCATGGAGGCGGCGATCTTGAATGCCAGCTCCGACGAGTCCACCTCGTGGCTGGAGCCGTCCACGACGGCCACCTTGACATCCACGACGGGGTAGCCGGCCAGCACCCCCTCCTCCATCGCCTCGACGATTCCCTTTTCGACGGCCGGGATATACTCCCGCGGCACCGCGCCGCCGACCACCCGGCTCTCGAAGGCCAGGCCTTTGCCCGGCTCGTTGGGCGCCATCTCGAGCCATACGTGGCCGAAGTGCCCGCGGCCGCCGGACTGGCGGACGAACCGTCCTTCCGCGCGGACGGCCTTGCGGATCGTTTCCCTGTAGGCCACCCGGGGCTTCCCGATGGTCGCCCCCAGCCCGAATTCCCGAGAGAGGCGGTCCACGATGATCTCCAGGTGGAGCTCGCCCATTCCCGAAATCAGCGTCTGCCCCGTCTCCCGGTCCACCCGGACCCGGAAGGAGGGGTCCTCCTTCTGGATCTTATCCAGGGCGAGGCCCATCTTCTCCTCGTCGGCCCTCGTCCTCGGCTCGATGGCGATCGCGATGACCGGCTCGGGAAAGCTCAGGGTCTCCAGGACGATCGGGTGATCCGGGTCGCAGAGTGTATCGCCCGTCGCCGTCGACGAGAGGCCCACGGCGGCCACGATGTCGCCCGTCCGGGCTTTCCGGATGTCCTCGCGCTTGTTGGCGTGCATCTTGAGGATGCGGCCGATGCGCTCTCGTTTTTTCTTTGTCGCGTTGAAGACGGTTGAACCCGCGTCGAGCACCCCCGAGTAGACCCGAAAGTAGGTTAGCTGTCCGACGTAGGGGTCCGTGACTATTTTGAAAGCGAGCGCAGCGAAAGGCTCGTCGTCGCTTGCCGCCCGCCGGGTCTCGGTGTCCTTCTTCCCCTTCCCGGTCACCGGCGGCATATCCGCAGGCGAGGGAAGGAAATCGACGACCGCATCCAGGAGCGGCTGGATCCCTTTGTTCTTGAAGGCGGCCCCACAGCAGACCGGGATAACCTTCATGGCGAGGGTCTGCCTCCGGAGCGCGGCCGTGATCTCCCCGCGGGAGAACGCGGCGCCTTCCAGGTATTTCTTCATGATCGCATCATCGACGTCCGCGAGAGACTCGATGAGCCTCTCCCGTGCCGCACGGGCCTCGTCCCGGATGGCGGCCGGGATGTCCCCGGCGCGAACCGCCGCCCCGGGGGTGTCGGCGTCGTACAGCATCGCCTGCATGCCGATCAGGTCGACGACCCCCCGGAATGCGTCCTCGGCGCCGACGGGAATCTGGACGGGCAAGGCGTTCGCGCCCAGCCGCCCGCGGATCATCTCGACGGTCCTCGCGAAGTCGGCCCCCACACGGTCCATCTTGTTGACGAAGGCGATGCGGGGCACACGGTAGCGGTCGGCCTGCCGCCAGACCGCCTCGGACTGGGGTTCGACCCCTTCGACGGCCGTGAACAGCGCCACGGCCCCGTCGAGGATCCGGAGCGATCGCTCCACCTCGATCGTGAAGTCCACGTGGCCCGGCGTGTCGATGAGGTTGACGCGGCAGTTGCGCCAGGAGCATGTCGTGGCGGCGGAGGCGATCGTGATCCCCCGCTCCTGTTCCTGCTCCATGAAGTCCATGACGGCCGTGCCGTCGTGGACCTCTCCCATCCTGTAGGAGATGCCCGTGTAGAAGAGGATGCGTTCGGTCACGGTCGTCTTGCCCGCATCGATGTGAGCCATAATGCCGATGTTGCGGACATTCTCCAGTGCGGTCTGCCGTGCCACGAAGAAACACCCTGGTTTTGTAAAAGAGCTCTAGAACCGGTAATGGGCGAAGGCCTTGTTGGCCTCGGCCATCTTGTGGACGTCCTCGCGCTTCTTCACGGAGGCGCCGCGGTTTTGGGCTGCGTCCATGAGCTCGCCGGCGAGCTTTTCCCGCATCGTCTTTTCCGCGCGGGACATGGAGTTGCCGATGATCCACCGGAAGGCCAGGGCCTGCCTGCGGCCGGGGGCCACCTCCGTGGGGACCTGGTAGGTGGCGCCGCCGACGCGGCGGGAGCGCACCTCGATGATCGGCTTGACGTTGTCGATGGCCTTCTCGAAGACGGCCAGGGGCTGATCCTTGGCCCGCTTTTCGATGATGTCGAAGGCGCCGTAGAGAATGCTCTCGGCGGTGCTCTTCTTGCCCTTCTTCATGAGGCTGTTGACGAACTTCGCCACGAGCGCGCTGCCGTGCTTGGCGTCGGGCGTGACCTGTCGTTTCTGGATTTCTCGTCGTCTTGGCATGCTGGATTCCCCGGTCAGCTCGGCTTCTTGGCGCCGTACTTCGAACGGCCCTGCTTGCGGTCCTGGACGCCGACGGCATCCAGGGTACCCCGGACGATGTGGTAGCGGACGCCGGGAAGGTCCTTCACGCGGCCGCCCCGGACGAGCACGACCGAGTGCTCCTGGAGGTTGTGGCCGATGCCCGGGATGTAGGCGGACACTTCGTAGCCGCTCGTCAAGCGTACCCGGGCCACCTTCCGAAGCGCCGAGTTGGGCTTCTTGGGCGTCGTCGTGTAGACGCGGACGCATACGCCGCGGCGCTGCGGGCAGGACACCAGGGCGGGGGCCTGCGTCTTCTTCCGGATCTGCTGCCTTCCTTTCCGCACTAACTGGTTGATCGTCGGCATGAAATTCCTTCTATCCCTTTCTGTCCACAATGAAGGGGCTCGCGAAAGCTTGAATTTCTATCAATTCATCACCTCTATGTCAAGCGTTTTCTGTGCCGTTTTCTCACTCTCCTCTCCGGCACTCTCGACCACCATGCCGAGCTTCTTGTAGAGGGGGAGCCCCGAGCCGGCCGGGATGAGGCGGCCCATGATGACATTCTCTTTGATTCCGCGGAGATAGTCGGTCTTCCCGGCCAGGGCCGCCTCGGTGAGCACCCGCGTCGTTTCCTGGAAGGAGGCCGCCGAGATGAAGCTCTGCGTCGACAGGGAGGCCTTCGTAATGCCCAGCAGGATCGGCTCGCCGACGGCGGGACGGCCGCCGCGCTCGATGACCCGGTCGTTCTCCTCCTGGAAGCGGCCCTTCTCGACCTGCTCGTCGGCCAGGAAGTTCGTGTCCCCGGGGTCGGCGATCCTTACCCGGCGGAGCATCTGACGGACGATGATCTCGATGTGCTTGTCGTTGATCTTGACGCCCTGCAGGCGGTAGACCTCCTGGACCTCGTCCACGAGGTAGCGCGCCAGCTCCTTCTCGCCCTTGATCATCAGCAGGTCGTGGGGGTTCGAGGCCCCGTCCATGAGGGCCTCGCCGGCGCTGACCCGGTCGCCCTCCTGGACCGTGATGTGCTTGCCCTTGTTGATGAGGTACTCCTTCTTGTCGCCCACCTCGGGGGTCACGATCACGCGGCGGCGGCCCTTGACGTCCTTGCCGAAGGACACCACCCCGTCGATCTCGGAGATGACCGCGAACTCCTTCGGTTTTCTCGCCTCGAAGAGCTCGGCCACGCGGGGCAGGCCGCCCGTGATGTCCTTGGTCTTCGTCGTCTCGCGGGGAATCTTGGCGATGATGTCGCCCGCCTCGACCCGGTCGCCCTCGTTGACACCGATGTTGACGCCCACCGACAGAAGATAGCGGGCCGTGCTGCCCGTCGACGGCACCCTGGCCGTCTTGCCCTCCTTGTCCTTGATGGAGATGCGGGGCCGGAGTTCGGCGTCGGCAAATTCGATGATGACCTTGCGCGACAGGCCCGTCACCTCGTCAACCTGCTCCTGCACGGTCCTGCCCTCGATGACGTCGCCGTACTTCACCGTCCCGGACACCTCGGCGAGGATCGGGATGGAGAAGGGGTCCCACTCGGCGATCAGGTCTCCGCGTCCGACCTTCGCGTTTTCGCCGACCTTGATGCGCGCCCCGTAGGGAACGGGGTACTTGCCGCGGTTGCGTCCCTCCTCGTCGAGGACGTGGATCTCTCCGTTGCGGTTCATGACGACGAGATCCTTGCCGCGTTTGACCCAGCTGAGGTTGACGAAGCGCAGTGTCCCGTCGTGACGGGCCTCCAGGGTCGAGTGTTCCTCGAACTTGGCCGTGCCGCCGATGTGGAAGGTCCGCATCGTGAGCTGGGTGCCGGGTTCGCCGATGGACTGGGCCGCGATGATCCCCACGGCCTCGCCGATGTTGACCAGGTGCCCGTGCGCGAGGTCGCGGCCGTAGCACTTGGCGCACACGCCGAACTTGGACTTGCAGGTGAGCACGGAGCGGATCTGGACGCGCTCGATGCCGGCGTCGTCGAGGCGCTTGGCCAGCGTCTCGTCGATCTCCTCGTTGGCCCGGACGAGCACCTCCCCCGTGAAGGGGTCCACGATGTCGTCGAGGGCCACGCGTCCCAGGACACGCTCGCCGGCCGTCTCGATGATCTCGCCGCCCTCCACCAGGGCCTGGACGAAGATCCCGTCGAGGGTCCGGCAGTCATCCTCGCTAATCGTGCAGTCCTGGGCCACGTCGACCAGGCGGCGCGTCAGGTAGCCCGAGTTGGCCGTCTTGAGGGCCGTGTCGGCCAGGCCCTTGCGGGCGCCGTGTGTCGAGATGAAGTACTGCAGCACCGTGAGGCCCTCGCGGAAGTTGGCCGTGATGGGCGTTTCGATGATCTCGCCGGAGGGCTTGGCCATGAGGCCGCGCATGCCCGCCAGCTGACGGATCTGGGCGGCGCTGCCGCGGGCGCCCGAGTCGGCCATCATGTAGATGGGGTTGAAACTCTCGAGGCTGCGCTTCTTGCCGTCCGCGAGCTCGATCTCCTCGCTTCCGATGGAGGAGAGCATCTCGGCGGCGACCTTTTCCGTCGCCTGGGCCCAGATGTCGATCACCTTGTTGTATCGCTCGCCGTCGGTGATGAGGCCGTCCATGTACTGCTTCTGGACTTCCAGGACGTCCTTGTCGGCCTTGGACACGATGTCCTTCTTTCCCGCGGGGACCACCATGTTGTTGATCGCGATGGAGGCCCCGGAGATGGTCGCGTAGCGGAATCCCGTGTCCTTGAGGCGGTCGGCCAGGATGACGGTGGCCTTGTCGCCGCAGGAGCGGTAGCAGTAGTCGATGAGGTTGGCGACCTCCTTCTTGTTCATGACCCTATTGACGACCTCGAAGGGGATCTCCGACGGCACGATCTCGTAGAGCAGCACGCGGCCCACCGTCGTCTCCTCGAGGTGACCGTTCATGCGCACCTTCACCTTGGCCTGCAGGTCCACCTCGCCCGAGTCGAAGGCCTGGCGCACCTCCTCGGGGCCCGAGAAAACCATGCCCGTGCCCCGGCTGCCCAAACGGGCTCGGGTCAAGTAGTAGAGCCCGAGGACGATGTCCTGGGAGGGCACGATGATCGGCTTGCCGTGGGCCGGGGAGAGGATGTTGTTGGTCGACATCATGAGCACGCGGCTCTCGACCTGCGCCTCGATGGACAGGGGCACGTGGACTGCCATCTGGTCGCCGTCGAAGTCGGCGTTGAACGCCGTGCAGACCAGGGGGTGCAGCTGGACCGCCTTGCCTTCGATGAGCACGGGCTCGAAGGCCTGCATGCCCAGGCGGTGCAGGGTGGGGGCGCGGTTCAGGATCACGGGGTACTCGCGCACCACCTCGTCCAGGGCGTCCCAGACCTCAGGGGTCTCGCGCTCGACCATCTTCTTGGCGCTCTTGACCGTCGTGACGAAGCCCTTCTCCATAAGGCGGTTGTAGATGAAGGGTTTGAAGAGCTCCAGGGCCATCTTCTTCGGCAGACCGCACTGGTGGAGGCGCAGGTCGGGGCCGACGGTGATGACGGAGCGGCCCGAGTAGTCCACGCGCTTGCCCAGCAGGTTCTGGCGGAAGCGGCCCTGTTTGCCCTTGAGCATGTCCGAGAGCGAGCGCAGGGGGCGCTTGTTGGAGCCCGTGATGGCCCGGCCGCGGCGGCCGTTGTCGAAGAGCACGTCCACGGCCTCCTGGAGCATCCGCTTCTCGTTGCGGATGATGATTTCCGGGGCGTTCAGCTCCATGAGCCGCTTGAGGCGGTTGTTGCGGTTGATGACGCGCCGGTAGAGATCGTTGAGGTCCGAGGTGGCGAAGCGCCCGCCCTCCAGGGGCACCAGGGGGCGCAGGTCCGGCGGGATCACGGGGATCGTCGTGAGGATCATCCACTCGGGGCGGTTGCCCGACTTGCGCAGGGCCTCGACGACGCGCAGCCGCTTCGTGAGCTTCTTGCGCTTCGTGTCGGAGGTGGCCTCCTTGAGTTCGAGGCGCAGCTCCGTGTCGAGCTCGTCGAGGTTCATCTCCTCGAGAAGCGCGCGGGCCGCCTCGGCGCCGATGCCCGCCACGAAGCCGTCGGCCCCGTACTTCTCGCGGCACTCGACGTAGCGCTCCTCCGTGAGGAGCTCCTTCTTCTTGAGGGGCGTATCCTTCGGGTCCAGCACGATCCAGGACTCGAAGTAAAGGACCTTTTCGAGCTCCTTCAGGGAGAGGTCGATGACGTTTCCGATGCGGCTCGGCAGGCTCTTGAGGAACCAGATGTGCGCCACGGGGGCTGCCAGCGTGATGTGACCCATCCGCTCGCGGCGGACCTTGGACTGGATGACCTCGACGCCGCATTTCTCGCAGACCACACCGCGGTGCTTCATGCGCTTGTAGCGTCCGCAGAGACACTCGTAGTCCTTCACGGGCCCGAAGATCTTGGCGCAGAACAGGCCGTCGCGCTCGGGCTTGAAGGTCCGGTAGTTGATCGTCTCGGGCTTCTTCACCTCGCCGTGCGACCAGGAGGCGATCTTCTCCGGGGAGGCGATGGACATCTTGATGGCGTTGAACCGGATGGGATCCTTCGGCTTTTCGAAAAAGCTGAAAATGTCTTCCACGAGGGTACTCCTTGTATTCGCGGCTAGGGGCTAAGGGCTAACGGCTACCGGTCGGAGGGGAAAGAGCGGTCTCCCCTGCCTTTCGCCGTTCGCCTTTTGCCATTTGCCGTCTTATTCTTTCTCCACCAATTCCACGTCCAGGCAGAGGCTCTGGAGCTCCTTGACGAGCACGCTGAAGGACTCGGGCAGGCCGGGCTCGAGCGTGTGCTCGCCCTTGACGATGGCCTCGTAGATCCTCGTGCGGCCCGACACGTCGTCGGACTTCACCGTGAGGAACTCCTGCAGGGTGTGCGCAGCCCCGTACGCCTCCATGGCCCAGACTTCCATCTCGCCCAGCCGCTGGCCGCCGAACTGCGCCTTGCCGCCCAGGGGCTGCTGCGTGACGAGCGAATAGGGACCGATGGAGCGGGCGTGGATCTTGTTGTCGACCAGGTGATGGAGCTTGAGCATGTAGATCATGCCCACGGTCACCTGCTGCTCGAAGGGCTCGCCGGAGCGGCCGTCGAAGAGGACGGTCTGACCCTTCGCGGGCAGGTTGGCCTTGACGAGCATGTCGCGGATCTCCTCCTCCGTGGCCCCGTCGAAGACGGGCGTCGCCACGGAGATGCCCTTCTTGAGGCGCCTCACGAAGCCGCGGATCTCGTCCTCCGAGGCCCCGTCGATGAACCGGCCGAACTCGTCGGAGCCGTAGATGCGCTTCATCTCCCTCTTGAGGGCATCGAGAGCCGCGTTCTTCTCCGCGAGCACGTTGATCTTCTCGCCGATCTCCCTGGCGGCCCAGCCGAGGTGTGTCTCCAGGATCTGGCCCACGTTCATGCGGGAGGGGACGCCCAGGGGGTTGAGAATGATGTCCACGGGCGTGCCGTCCTCGAAGAAGGGCATGTCCTCGTCGGGCAGGATGCGCGAGAGCACGCCCTTGTTGCCGTGGCGGCCGGCCATCTTGTCGCCCACGGAGAGCTTGCGCTTGATGGCGACGTAGACCTTGACAAGCTTGATGACGCCCGGGGGCAGTTCGTCGCCGGCCTTCTGCTTCTCCACCTTTTCCTCGAAGTAGGCCTCGATAAGGTCCACCTTCCGCGCGAGATTCTCGAGCATACCCCGGAGGTTCTCCTCGAGAGTCTCGTCCTCGAGCGAAATGCCCTTCCAGAGGCTGAAGGGGATCTTCTCGAGCGCCTCGGCGGTGATCTCCTCGCCCTTCTTGAGGACCGTTTTCTTCTTCTTCGGATCGATGAGCTTCCCGGCGGAGATCTTCCCGACGAGCAGGTCGGCGAGCTTGCTCTTCACCGCCTCGGAGATGATCCGGATCTCGTCGTCGCGGTCCTGGTAGATCCGGTTGATCTCGTCCTCCTCGATCTGGACCGACCGGCGGTCCTTCTCGGCGCCCTTGCGGGTGAAGATCTTCGCGTCGATGACGATGCCCTCGACCCCGGGGGGAACCCGCAGGGAGGTGTCGCGCACGTCGCCCGCCTTCTCGCCGAAGATGGCCCGCAGGAGCTTCTCCTCGGGGGACAGCGTCGTCTCCCCCTTGGGCGTGATCTTGCCGACGAGGATGTCGCCGGGCTTGACGTAGACGCCCATCCGGACGATGCCGCTGTCGTCGAGATTGCGCAGGGCCTCCTCGCCGACGTTGGGGATGTCGCGGGTGATCTCCTCCTTGCCGAGTTTCGTGTCGCGGGCCATCGTCTCGAACTCCTCGATATGCACCGAGGTGTAGACGTCCTCCTTCACGATCCGTTCGCTCACCAGGATGGAATCCTCGTAGTTGTAACCGCCCCAGGACATGAAGGCGACCATGACGTTGCGTCCCAGGGCGAGCTCGCCATCCTGGGTCGCCGGGCCGTCGGCGATGATGTCGCCCGCCTCCACCCGGTCGCCCGTCACGACGACGGGCCTCTGGTTGAAGCAGGTGTCCTGGTTGGTCCGCTGGTACTTGGTCAGGTTGTAAATGTCCACGCCCGTGTCGAAGCCGTGCCGCTCGGCCTCGTCGCACTTGATGACGATGCGGGCGGCGTCGACGCCCTCCACCACGCCGGCGCGCCTGGCCGTCACGACGGCGCCGGAGTCCTTGGCCACGACCGGCTCCATTCCCGTACCGATGAGCGGCACCTCGGGCTGGAGAAGCGGGACGGCCTGGCGCTGCATGTTGGAGCCCATCAGCGCGCGGTTGGCGTCGTCGTGCTCCAGGAAGGGGATGAGCGCCGCGGCCACGGAGACGAGCTGGTTCGGGGAGACGTCCATGAGATCCACCTCCTCGGGCACGACGGTGACGAACTCGCCGCCGCGGCGGGCGTAGATCAGGGGCTCCGTGAAGCGGCCCTTGGCATCCAGGGCGGCGTCGGCCTGGGCGATGATGAACTTCTCCTCCTCGATGGCGGTGAGATACCGGATGTCGTTGAGGACGCGGCCGTTCTCCACGAGGCGGTAGGGCGTCTCGATGAAGCCGAATTCGTTGACCCGGGCATAGGTCGACAGCGACACGATGAGCCCGATGTTCGGCCCTTCCGGCGTCTCGACGGGGCAGATCCGCCCGTAGTGGCTGTTATGGACGTCGCGGACCTCGAAGCCCGCCCGTTCGCGCGTGAGGCCGCCGGGGCCCAGGGCCGAGAGCCGGCGCTTGTGCGTGATCTCGGAGAGCGGGTTGGTCTGGTCCATGAACTGGGAGAGCTGGCTCGAGCCGAAGAACTCGTTGACCACGGCCGAGACGGGCTTGGCGTTTACGAGGTCGTGGGGCATCATGGTCTCCACGTCCTGAAGGCTCATCTTCTCCTTGATGGCGCGCTCCATGCGGATCAGGCCGATGCGGTACTGGTTTTCGATAAGCTCGCCCACGGAGCGGATGCGGCGGTTGCCCAGGTGGTCGATGTCGTCGACGCTGCAGTCGCCCTCGCCAAGCTTGAGGTTGATGAGGTATTTGACGGCCTCGAGGATGTCCTCGTTGCGCAGGGTCGTCACGTCGGCGGGCACGTCGAGCCGCAACTTGTAGTTCATCTTCACGCGGCCCACGTCCGAGATGTCGTAGGTCTCGGGGTCGAAGAAGAGGCTCCTGAAGAACCGCCTGGCCGTCTCCGGCGTGGGCGGGTTCGAGGGCCGGAGCCGGCGGTAGATCTCGATGATGGCCTCCTCGCCCGACTCGATCTTGTCGATCAGCAGAGTCTCCATGACGGAGGCGTTCATGCGGTCCTCGTCGAGGTGGATCATGGAGAGCTCCTGGATGCCCCTGGCCTTGACGATTTCGAGGCGCTCCTCCGTGATCTCCTGGTTGCAGCGCAGGAGGACCTCGCCCGTGTCGGGATCGACGACGTTGCGGGAGAGCACCTTGCCCAGCAGAAAGTCCTCGCCCACCGGGATGCGCCTGATCTTGAGCTCGTCGAGGCGCTTGAGGACGAGCTTCGTGATCTTGCGGCCCTTTTTCACGACGACCTCGCCCCGGGGCTTCGTCTCGATGTCCTCGGGGGCCTTCTCGTTGGCCAGGAAGGGCCCCACGTCGAGCCAGAGCTTTCCGTCCTCGAAGGTGACCTTCTCGATCGCGTAGAAAGCGTTGAGGATGTCCTCCGTCGAGTACCCCATGGCCTTCAGCAGGATCGTGACGGGCATCTTGCGGCGCCGGTCGATGCGCACGTACAGGAGGTCCTTCACATCGAACTCGAAATCGAGCCAGGAGCCCCGGATGGGGATGATGCGGGCCGAGTAGATCAGCTTGCCGCTGGCATGCGTCTTCCCCTTGTCGTGATCGAAGAAGATGCCCGGCGAGCGGTGCAACTGGCTCACGATGACGCGCTCGGTTCCGTTGACGATGAAGGTGCCGTTTTCGGTCATGAGCGGGATCTCGCCGAAGTAGATCTCCTGCTCCTTGATGTCCCGGATGATCTTCTGCTCGCTCGTCCGGTCGGCGTCGAAGACGACAAGCCGCACCACGATCTTCAGGGGCGCCGCGTAGGTCAGGCCCTTCGCGATGCACTCCTTGACGTCGTAGCGGCTCTCGCCGATCTTGTAGCTGACGAATTCGAGGGAACACTTCCCACTGAAGTCGCTGATCGGGAAGATGCTCTTGAAGGCTCCCTGGAGCCCGAAGCCGTTCCGCTTCTCGGGCTGCGTGTCCTTCTGCAGGAACTTCTCGTAGGACTTCATCTGGATGTCGATCAGGTTCGGGACGTCGATGATCTTCTGAATCCGACCGAAATTTTTCCTGAATTCACGCATCATGTTCTTCGCTTCCTCAAAAAGATGGACCACCCCGTATGCGTCTCCGGGCTTCCCCCGGCCTGCTCCGCAGGCCGCACCGGGAAGCGGAGGTCTTCCGACCGGGCCGGAAGAGTCCTCCCCTCCCTGGACTCGTGGAAACCCGTAACGCCGCTACGGGGAGTCATGATTGGTTGCCCCAAGATCAACGTGCCTTACTTGATCTCGACAGTGGCGCCTACGGCCTCCAGCTTCTTCTTGATCTCGTCGGCTTCCGTCTTGGCAATGCCTTCCTTGACGGGCTTGGGCACACCTTCGACGAGGTCCTTCGCTTCCTTCAGGCCGAGGCCCGTGATGGCGCGGATTTCCTTGATGACCTGGATCTTCTCGGCGCCGAAGCTCGTGAGAACGACGTCAAACTCCGTCTTCTCCTCGGCCGCCGCGGCCGCCACGGGCGCGGCACCGCCAGCCACAGCCGCCACGGCCACCGGGGCCGCCGCCGACACGCCGAACTTCGCCTCCAGCTCCTTGACGAGCTCCGAGAGCTCGAGCACCGTCATTCCTTCGATATACTTGACAACGTCTTCCTTCGTAATCGCCATGTTTCTCCGTCCTTCCTTAATGGTTTTCTTTTTCTTTTTTCTGCCTGGTTGCCTCGAGGACCTGCACAAGGCCGCGCGGCACGGCGCTCAGCACCGTGACGAGCTGGGTCGGGACCGCCATGAGGGTCCCCAAAAGCTTGGCCAGAAGCACCTCCCGGCTGGGCAGCTCGGAGATGAGGTCCAGCTGCTGCCGGCTGACCATCCTGCCGTCCATCCAGGCGAACTGGATATCCAGCTCGGGGTTTTTCCTGGCAAAGTCGATGAGGACCTTGGTGGGGGGCGCCACGTCGCCACCGATCATGGACAGCGACAGGGGACCCTTGAGGTTGTCCTTCAGTCCCGCGAAGTCCGTCCCCTGGGCCGCGATGCCCAGGAGAGTGTTCTTCACGACCCGGAACTCGGTTCCCGTCTTGCGCAGTTCATTCCTCAAGGCAGTGATCTTCTCCACGTTCATGCCTCTGTACCCGGCAAGAACGGCGAGTTTGGCATCCTTGAGCTTCCCGTGAAGCTCCGCGACTGCCTGCTCCTTTTCCTTTCTGTCCAACCTAGAACCTCCTTTCCCACGGTCAATTGCCCTTCACGGTTTCAGGGGCCGGAAGGCTTCGAAAGTCGGAGCGATCTGCAGGGAGAAACATGACTGCCTGAACGAGGATTCATCCGGCGGGGGGTCCGCCGCTTCCTTTTCATCCCGTCGTCGCCGGGGGCGGCTCGGGGATCCCGTCTCGGCAGGCCGGCCCGAGGGCCGATTAAACTCCCTGTACCTGCTGTCTCCGACTCTTCGTTTGCGCGTTATGGCATGACGGCCGGCGCTACTTCATCATGTTCCGGATATCAAGGGGGTCGACCCTGACGCCCGGACCCATGGTGGTGGATAGGGATATGCTCTTGAGATAGGTTCCTTTGCTCGATGCCGGTTTCAGCTTGATGATCGTTTCCAGCAGGGCCGTCACGTTATCCAGAAGTTTCTCGGGGCCGAAGGAGGCCTTCCCGACGGGGGTGTGGACGATCCCGGCCTTCTCGACGCGGAACTCGACCTTGCCCGCCTTGAGCTCCCTCACCACCTTGCCCACGTCGAAGGTCACCGTGCCGACCTTCGGATTGGGCATGAGGCCGCGGGGTCCCAGGACCTTGCCCAGCTTGCCCACGGTGCCCATCATGTCCGGCGTGGCCACGACGCGGTCGAACTCGAGCCAGCCGCCCTTGATCTTCTCCACCAGGTCGTCGGAGCCCGCGAAATCGGCTCCAGCGTCGGTGGCTTCCTTTTCCTTTTCCCCCTTCGCGAACACGAGGACCCGCACGGTCTTGCCCAGGCCGTGGGGAAGCGCCACGCTGCCCCGGACCATCTGGTCCGCGTGCTTGGGATCGACGCCGAGCCGGATCGAGGCGTCCATCGTCTCGTCGAACTTGGCGCCGGCCGTGCCGACGACGATCTCCACGGCCTCCTTCAGGGGATACCGTTTCCCCGATTCGACCTTCTTTTTTGCCTCCGCGTATCTCTTGCCTCTGGCCATGGCCAAACCTCTCGTTATGGGGTGATCTCGATGCCCATCGACCGGGCGGTGCCCGCCACGGTCCGGATGGCCGCGTCGATGTCCACACAGTTGAGATCCTTGAACTTCAGCTCCGCGATGTCCCTGACCTGCTTGCCCGTGACCTTGCCCACGGTCTCCCGCTTCGGGTCGTTCGCCCCCTTGGCGATCTTCGCGGCCTGCTTGAGCAGGACCGAGACGGGGGGCGTCTTCGTTACGAAGGTGAAGGACCGGTCGGCGTACACGGTGATCACCACGGGGATGATCATGCCCTCCTGCTTGCCCGTCATGGCGTTGTAGGCCTTGCAGAACTCCATGATGTTCACGCCGTGCTGGCCGAGAGCCGGGCCGATCGGCGGGGAGGGCGTGGCCTTGCCCGCCTGGATCTGCAGCTTGATATTCGCGATTACCTTCTTTGCCATAGTGCAGTCACCTTGTGGTGTGATTTTCTGCCGTTACGCGGCGACCACCTGGATGAAATCCAGCTCCACCGGCGTCGAGCGCCCGAAGATGCTGACGATGACCCGGAGCTTGCCCTTCTCCGGCTTCACCTCGTCGACGATGCCGTCGAAGTTGGTGAAGGGGCCATCGATGATCTTGACGTGGTCGCCCACGTCGAAGGAGAATTTCGGCTTGGGCTTCAGCGTCCCCTCCTCGATGCGGGTACGGAGCGCCATGACGTCCTCGTCGGGGATCGGGGTCGGTTTCTCCTTGGTGCCGATGAAACCCGTCACCTTCGGGGTGTTTTTCACGATGTGCCAGGTGTCGTCGTTGAGCTCCATCTTCACGAGCACGTAGCCCGGGAAGAACTTGCGCTTCGAGGTCTTCTTCTCGCCGCCGACGAGCTCGACAATGTCCTCCTCGGGCACGAGGATGTCGGAGAAGAAGGCCTGCATGCCCGCCGCCTCGATCCGCTCCTGCAGCGAGACCTTCACCTTGTTCTCGAAGCCCGAATAGGTATGGACGACGTACCAGCGGAATGCCATGCCTTGCCTACCCCAGAACGAATCGGACGATCTTGACGAGCCCGAAATCCACGAGCCCCAGGACCATCGAGACGATGATCGTCAGCACGACGACCACCGAGGTGGAGGTGAGCGCCTGCCGGGGCGTGGGCCAGGTCACCTTCTTCAGCTCCGCCCGGGACTCCTTCAGGAACTGCCGAACGACATCCAGGATCTGCTTGATCTTGTCCAAACCCGTGTCCTGTGCAATAGGCTGAGGGGAAATGGCAGGCCAGGAGGGATTCGAACCCCCAGCATCCGGATTTGGAGTCCGGCGCTCTAGCCGTTAGAGCTACTGGCCTGTTCCCTTCTTCCTGCCGTTATTTGGTTTCCTTGTGCGGTGTGTGGGTCTTGCAGAACTTGCAGAACTTCTTCATCTCGAGGCGGTCCTGCATGGTTCGCTTGTTCTTCGTCGTCGTGTAGTTGCGGCGCTTGCATTCCGTGCAGGCCAGCGTAATGTTGTTTCGCATCCTGTCCACCCTGACTGAAATGGAGCCCACGACCAGGATTGAACTGGTGACCTCATCCTTACCAAGGATGTGCTCTACCGACTGAGCTACGTGGGCTGAAAACCGGTAACCCGGCACCCGGCGCCGTCCGAACGCTTCGACGGCTCCGGTCCGTTCTGCTGGAAAAGTTGGAGCGGGAAACGGGATTCGAACCCGCGACCCTCAGCTTGGAAGGCTGACGCTCTAGCCACTGAGCTACTCCCGCTCATCCCCGCCCGGGGCACCCGCGCGCATCCCGCCGGGGCGCGGCGGATGGGAACACATATGGTGGAGGGGGGAGGGTTCGAACCTCCGTAGGCTGCGCCGGCAGATTTACAGTCTGCTCCCTTTGACCGCTCGGGAACCCCTCCGGATTCAATGATCGCTGTGGCCGATATGGAGCTGGCGATGGGACTCGAACCCGCAACCGGCTGATTACAAATCAGCTGCTCTACCTGTTGAGCTACGCCAGCCATTTCATACAATCTTTCAAAGAATCCCGGCTCTTGCGGCGCAAAAAGGCACACGCCGGGCGTCGAAGCAATGAAGGTTAGTGTTAAAAGGGGGTTTTGTCAAGGTTTTTTTTACAACCGGCCAAAGGCAAAAGGTGAAGGGCTAAAGGTAAAAAAACGGTCAATTTCATCCTTCTTACCCTTAGCCCTTTGCCCGTTGCCTATTCTTCAGCAAACACGTCGGCCGCAAACAGATAGATCTCCGTCTCCGGATCGCGCCAGGCAGCGGGGGCAAGCCCCGCCTTGCGACAGGTCTCTTCCAGGAAGGTGTCCCGGTCCCACCGCCACTCGGTCGCCACCTGGGGCAGCAGGAGCCCCGCCCGTCCGCCCCTGCGGATGTAAAGACCGTGAACGCCGACCTCGATCTCGTCAGCGTCGACAACCCTGCGCAGGGGGGTGAGCACGGAGATTTCCACCCTGAGGTCCTGCAACTCGTCCTTCCGCAGCGGCGGAAACCGGGGATCCTGGAACGCCGAGGCGACGGCCATTTCCTCGACGGTTTTCGCCAGGGGCTTCCGGGGCTCGACAAACCCGATGCACCCTCTCAGCCTGCCCCGTTTCTTCAGGGAGACGAAGGCCCCCCGCTTCTCGTCCAGCAGTCCCTTCCCTGCCGGCCCCGGTCGTTTCTTCCCGTCCAGCTCCGCCTCGATGGATTCTCGGGCGATCCGGAGCAGCGCCCGTTTTTCCGCGCCGGAGAGTTTCCTGTCGGTGTCCGCGTCTTTCACTCGGCCCTCTTTCCCCCCGCGGCTTCCCGGTAAAACACCGCCGAAAGATATCCCACCACCTGGCGCCGATCCCCCGTCACGTCCCCTGAATTGGCATACTGAAGCACCCGTGCGCCGCGGGCACCCGCCTTTTCGGCAACGAGCATGGTCGCCACGACGGGTCCGCCTCCGCAGGCCTCGCAGGAGCCTTCCTCGAGTTCGCGCGCAAGCGCCCTGTAATCCCGTTTCCTCACGAGGTCGACGACAATCCCGTCGAGCCGCGTTGCCTGCTCATAGGAGTGGAAGTGGGAAAGGTCCGAGCTGCCCACGACAAGGATGTCTTTCCCTTTTGCCGCCCGGAAGACCGCTTCGGCGACGGATTCACAGGTCCGGACGTCCTGGGTCCCCATCACGATGGGGACAAAGGAGAAACTCCCGAGGGCCTCCTGCAGGAACGGCAGCTGAATCTCGACGGAATGCTCCGCCGCATGGGGCTTGCGGTCGGCGTTCATCACGGGGTCCGCCCCGAGGATCGCGCCCGCCAGTTCGGCGTCTATGGGGACCACTCCGAGCGGCGTTTCATACCCCCCGGAAGGCCAGACCGAGGCGCCGCCGAACAGGACGCGATGGCTCGGCCCGATCACCACGACGGCGTCATACCGCTGTCCCTCGACCAGGCGGTAGCCGTGCGCCGCGATCTGCCCGGAGTACCGGTACCCCGCGTGGGGGGAAACGAGGCCGACGATCCTCCCCCCGACGGGAGCAGGCGAGGCGTTCTCGAAATACCGGCGGATCTCGCGCCTGAGGACCCCGGGGTCGCCCGGGTACCAGGTGCCGGCAATGACGGATTTCCGGATGTCCTTTTCCATGGTGATCGCCGATCGGCAACGACCCCGGGCAGGAGCCCCCAGGGACCGGAGGTAAATTTCCGTTGTGCTTCCCTGCCGTTAGCGTTTTTCCCCGCATGTCATGCCTACCCCTTTGCGGGCGGCCCTGTCAAGAGGGGAAAGCGGCACAAGGGGGCCCGGGGCAAAAAAAGATTGACTCCGAAACCGGGGCTGTTTAAGAGTAATCGGTTCTGATGGAGGAACCCGTCGTCGACCGGCAGGCGTCTGCCCGGATGGGTCGGCAGGACGGGGCAGCCTGATGTCCCGTCTCCCCGCAGCCCCATCGCCCGGTGGGCTCGAACAGCAAACAGAGGAGGTAGACACATGGGTGTCAAGTGCGCAGTGAATGGCTTCGGCCGCGTCGGAAGGTATCTCGTCAGGGCCGCCCTCGGCTACAGTGACCTCGACATCGTCGCCGTCAACTCCAGGGCGAAGGCCCCGATCCTCGCCCATCTTCTCAAGTACGACTCCGTCCACGGCAAATTCCCGGCCGAGGTCTCCTGCACGGACAAGGCGCTCGTCGTCAACGGCCGGGAAATCCGGATCACCAATGTCACCGACAACTGCGCCCTGCTCCCCTGGAAGGAGATGGGCGTTGAGATCGTGCTGGAGTCGACGGGCGAGTTCCGAAAGAAGGCGGAGGTGGCCCCGCACATCGAGGCGGGCGCCAGAAAGGTCATCATCGCGGCCCCCGGCAAGGGCATCGACGGCACCTTCGTGATCGGCGTCAACGAGGAGACCTACGATCCCGCCAGGCATCACATCGTCTCCAACGCCTCGTGCACGACAAACTGCCTGGCCCCCGTGGCCAGGGTGCTCCACGAGTCCTTCGGCATCAAGCGGGGCTTCATGACGACCTGCCACGCCTACACGATGGATCAGCGGCTCCTCGACGGCTCCCACAAGGACCTTCGCCGGGCCCGGGCCGCCGGCCTGTCCATCGTCCCCACCACGACCGGGGCGGCCAAGACGGTGGGCGAGGTCATCCCCGCCCTGAAGGGCAGGATGGACGGCGTAGCCCTGCGGGTGCCCACGCCCAACGTGAGCTGCGTGGACTTCGTCGCCGAGCTGGGCCGGTCGGTCAGCGCGGGCGAGGTGAACGACGCTGTCAAGGCCGCGGCGGCGGGCAGGATGAAGGGCATCATCCAGTACTGCGAGGAAGAGCTCGTCTCCGTCGACTTCGTGAGCAGCCCCTACTCGGCCATCTTCGACGCGCCGCTCACCAACGTCCTCGACGGCAGCCTGGTGAAGGTCTTCGCCTGGTACGACAACGAAAGCGGGTTCGCCTGCCGGATGCTCGACCTGGCGCGGTATATGGCAAAACAGCAGGCGTAAGGCTCAGGACATAAGGCATAAGGGAAGGCAAGAAATCCTCTTCCTATACCCTAAGCCCTGAGCCATTTTTTGGCGGGGGAAATCGTGCGCAGGCCGCTGATCATCGGCAACTGGAAGATGAACAAGACCATCGGCGAGGCCGTCGGGTTCGCCCGCGCGCTCGCGGCCGGCCTGCCGCCCGTCACAGACCGGGACGCGGCCATTGCTCCCCCCTTCACGGCGCTTTACGCCCTCGCGCCGGAACTGCGGGAAACGGCGATCGCCCTCTGCGCCCAGGATGTGCACGGCGAGGACCGGGGGGCCTTCACCGGCGAGGTGTCGGCGCCCATGCTCCGCGACGTGGGGTGCCGCTACGGCCTCGCGGGACATTCGGAGCGCCGCCGCATCTTCGGGGAAACCGGCGACGACGTCAACCGCAAGGTGAAGGCCCTGCTCCGGGCCGGACTCACCCCCGTTCTCTGCGTCGGCGAAACTCTGGAGGAACGGGACGCGGAGCAGACCTACAACATCGTCCGCCGCCAGTTAAAAGAGGGATTGAATAATCTATCCGCCGATGATATAAGGCGCTCCATTGTCGCTTACGAGCCCGTGTGGGCCATCGGGACGGGACGGACGGCCGCCCCCGACCAGGCGCAGGACATCCACCATTTCATCCGGCAGTTCCTCGGGCTCATGGCCGGGCAGGAAGGGGCGGAGGAAATCCGCATCCTGTACGGGGGAAGCGTCAGTCCCGAAAACGCGGGGGCGCTCATGGCGCAGGAGGACATCGACGGGGTTCTGGTGGGAGGCGCAAGCCTCGACGTCGATTCCTTCCGGAAGATCATCCTGTATTGAGAGGGAAGAACGTTGCACATCCTTGTCAGCATCATCCACATTTCGGTTTGTATCCTGCTGGTCGTGATCGTGCTGCTCCAGCGAGGCAAGGGGGCCAGCATGGGGGCCGCCTTCGGCGGATCGAGCCAGACCCTGTTCGGAAGCTCCGGCCCCGGCACCCTGCTCGGCAAGATGACCACGGGCGTCGCCGTCGTGTTCATGCTGACTTCCCTGTGGCTTGCCTACTTCGCGGTGCACAAGGGAAGCTCCGTCATGCAGGGCGCCGCGCCGGCCCCGATCGAGCAGCCCGCTCCGGTGTCCCCTCCGGCTCCGGCGCCGGACAAGAACTAGCTCTGCGCTATTGACAAATGAGCCCGAACAGGCTAATAAATCCGTACCGATGCCGAAGTGGTGGAAATTGGTAGACACGCTATCTTGAGGGGGTAGTGGGGAGACCCGTCCGGGTTCAAGTCCCGGCTTCGGCACCAGAAACAAAGTGGAAGGTCCACTGGAAAGAGGGAGTCAGGATCCGCGGTCCTGGCTCCCTTTCTTTTTTCACTCCCCATGCCACTGCCTGCTCCGGATATTCTGGAGCTGCCAGGGGCTTTGGACATCGAGCTTTTCGGGAAAGTACTTTCCACGGCCATTGAGCGGCGTCCACTCCGTGAACTCCCCCGCCATGCGGCCCAGGTAGGGCTCTGCCGTTTCTAGGCAATCCTCGAAATCCAGATCCTCGGGCTCGACGACGCCGCGCCGCGGGTTGCGTATGGCCCACAGGACGGCGGCGACGGCCCCCGCCGTGACCTGCATGGTCGTCGCGTTGGCGTGCGCCACGTGCCTGCGCGCCTCCTGGATCGTGAGCTGCGAGCCATACCAGTACGCGTTTCGCTCGTGACCGGCCAGCAGGACGCCGAGCTCGTCCATCCCCTCCACGATATCCATTCCGAGACGCCGGCAGGAGGGCTGCAGCACCCATCCCCTGCCTTCCAGTTCCAGCGCGGACAGCATCGCGTCGTCGCAGGGATGGTACACAAACATCACGCTCGGCCGATAGAGAACCCCCCCTGGGCCGCGAACGGACAGATAGTCGGCGATCGAGAAGACTTCGTCATGGGTCACGAGCATTCCCTGAAAAGCGCCGATCGAGGGCACCCAGCTGCGCGCGAAGGTGCATGCCCCGGGACGCTCCAGGTACAGCGTGGCGGAGCCGGGGCGGTGCTCGCGCGCCCCCCGGGGCCGCCGCTTTTCAAAGGTGCCGAAGGACAGCTCGGCCGGCTGCATCAGCTCGTCGACGAAACCGTCGATCGACCAGGTGTTGACGAATTCCCCCTGGCGTTTCGGGCGCGTGCTGGCCTGCGTGTCCCGCTCGGATATCTGAATCGTGGTGATCCTGAGATCGCGCGCAAGATTCGCCCATTCCTCGCGCGTGGCGGGCTTTGCGTTGCCGTTGCGGATGATCCGGTCCAGATCGAGGAGGGCGCGCTTGACAAAATGGGAGACGAGCCCCGGGTTGGCGCCGTGATCAACCACGGCCGTCGGCGAGCCGGCCCCCAGCTCGGCGGCCAGGTCGGTCACCTTGGAGCGGACGGCGTAGCTCGTGCGCTGGCGAAGCGCCAGCATGGGGTTGTCGAATACACCCGGCCACGGCTCTATTGAGGTATCCACGTACAGGGCGCCCCGCTCCGAGCAGAACCGAATCAGATCGCTGCTGGAAATATCGATGGACAGGTTCAGCAGGAGATCGCCGTCCCCGACGTAGCCCTTCAGGATCGTGCGGTAGTTGGCGGGCGTGAGGTTGCAGTGGATGAACCGCGTCCCGCAGCGCTCCGCAATCCCCCGCCCGGCTTCGTCGGCCGAGAGAACGGTCAGCCGCCCGTGAATTCCTTCGAGATGCCGGCCGATGACGGGCAGGACGGCCTGTCCGATGCTTCCGCAACCGACCATGACGATGCGGCCCCTGAAGGCCGGGGGCTCCGGCGATTCCTTCGGTGGTACCGTCATTTTCAACTCCCGGGCATCCTGCGCAATGCCGGTTTCGGCCGGGGGCAGCCTCGTCGTGGTGCGCGGCGGGCCGACGCCGGGGATCCGGTGATCACTTCCCTTTCAGGAGGGCGTGCTCCTTTTTGATTCGGGCAAGAAGGTCCGGCTGGGTCAAGAGATCCAGGGCCACGCTGGCTTCGACCTTGGCGGCCACGACGAGGGCGCTCTTGCCGAGCTCGCTCACGGAGGCGTCGGCGAATTCCTGGCTGTGCCCGGGGCAGCCGGCGCGGGCGCTCTTGACCCGCAGCTCCAGCGACGGGATATTGAAGCTGACCGTGCCGAAGTCCGTCGACCCGGCGGTGGTCTCCGGGCAGGGGTCCGCCTCCTCGGGGTCTGCGGCTCCGTACTGCTTGGCGTAATGAAAGGCGAGCCTTTCGAGCGTCTCCACGTGGATCCGGTTGTCATACCGTCCCTGCGGGGTGATCGTCACCTCCGTGCCGGTCATCAGCGTGGCGCCCTTGACCACGTCCATCACCCGTTTGACCTGCATGTCCAGGTAGGGGCGCTGGAAGTGTCGGATGAACCAGACGGTGGCCGCCCGCTCGGGAACGATGTTGGGCGCCGCCCCGCCGTCGGTGATCACCCCGTGCATGCGCGTGCCGGGCTCGGAGTGTTCCCGCAGGGCGTCGATGCCGTTGAACATAAGGATAACCGCGTCAAGGGCCGATTTCCCCTCCCAGGGCTTGGATGACGCATGGGAGGGCTTCCCCTTGAAGACAAATTCGAACGCGTCGAGGGCCATGCCCGACGGGCCGGCCTTCCGGTAGGTCGTCCTGTCCCCGCCATGGAACATGATCGCGGCGTCAACCTCCTTGAAACAGCCTGAGTCGTACATGATCGCCTTCACCGGCGGGGGGATTTCCTCCGCCGGCGTCCCCCAGACGACCAGCCGCCCCGGGATCTTCCGGGCCTTCATCACCTCCGCCAGGGCCACCGCCGCACCAATGCCGATGGGGCCCTGCATGTTGTGCTGGCAGCCGTGGAACGCCTTGCCTCCGGGCCCCCGCAGGGCATCGTACTCCACCAGGAATGCAATCGTGGGACCGCCCTCCTGACCCGGGTAGGTGGCCTTGAAAACCGTCGGCAGGGTCTTCATCTTCCAGGCTTTCTCCAGGATCGGTTCCCAGGAGTCGGCGATCTTGTTCAGGCCGGTTTCCACCTTCCATCCTTTTTTCTTCAGGTACCCGGTCAGCATTTCGACCGCCCGGGTCTCCTTGTGCCCGCTTTCCGGATTTCGGTAGAGCCACTCGCTCATCTGCAGAAGATCCCCCTTCATGGCCTCGACCTTCTGCACAACCATCTGCCGGCTGTCCTGGGCCATGGCCGTCCCAGCGAGCGCCAGGACCAGCAGGCATGCCAGACACCCCACCGCTGCTTCTCTCAACGCGGTTTTATTCATTCGCTGCCCCCTCTCTGAAATTGTGCCGCTAAATTGGCTGCTTGTACAACTTCCTGCAAAGAATGTCAATTTGGATCCGGGCCCGGGCGCAGCGCCGGGGACAGCGCGGACACTCCCGGGCTGCGGCCCGCATTGATCGAATTCCCCCTCGATCCTCCTCTTTCAAAGGGGAAGCCTTCGGCATCCCTCCTTTGAAAAGAACCGCTGGCGGCGGAGCTCGTCTCCCCGCCGCCCGGTTCGGGAAGACGATAAGAAAAGCGGGGCTGCTCCGGCCCCGCTCTCCCTGTTTATTCTCCGATCCCCGGGATCCTGCTCTCAGGCAGCCCCCTGGGGCTTCATCGAACCCGTCTCGTTGTACCGCACGTGCCAGCTGTAGGCCTCGTCGAGCAGCATGGGGATGTGCCCGCCCACTTTCTTCTGGGCGCGCCTGAAGTAGTCCCACAGCATGTCCTTGTAATCCGGGTGGGCGCAGTTCTCGATGATGACGGGAACCTTCTCCCTCGGGTCGAGGCCGCGCAGGTCCGCAAGGCCCTGGTCCGTAACGATGATGTGGATCTCGTGCTCCGTATGGTCGTAGTGGGTCACGTGGGGCACGACGCGGGAGATGGCTCCCTTCTTGGCCGCCGCCGGCGTCAGGAAGACGACGAGCCCCGAGTTGCGGGAGAAGTCCCCGGAGCCGCCGATGCCGTTGACCATCGTGGAGCCGAAGGTGTGGGTCGAGTTGGCGTTGCCGTAGATGTCCACCTCGAGGGCGGTGTTCATGGCGATATTGCCGATCCGGCGGGCGATCTCGGGGTTGTTGCTGATCTCCTGGGGCCGCAGGACGATCTTTTCGCGGTAGGTCATGATGTTTCGGTAGAACCGCTGGAGCCCTTCCGGCGAGGGGGACAGCGACGTGCCGGAGACGGCGTTGAGCTTGCCGGCGTCGATGAGATCGAACATGGCGTCCTGGATGACCTCCGTCCAGACCCTCAGGTTCTTGTAGTCGCTCTCCACGAGGCCCGCCATGACGGCGTTGGCCACGTTGCCCACCCCTGACTGCAGGGGCGGCAGCGTCTCGCCGTATTCCTTTTCGAAGAACCGGATCAGGTGCCGCGCCATGGCCTTGGACTGCTCGTCGATCGCGCCGAGCGGCCGGGTCTTGTCGCCGATGTCGCAGGGCACGACGGCCACGATCTTGCGCGGGTCGCAGGGCATGTAGATCGTCCCGATGCGCTGGTTGACGTCCGTAATCGGCAGGGGATGCCGCGCCGGCGGGTCGGCGGGGATGAAGATGTCGCTCATCCCAACGAGTTCCATGGGCTGGCTCGTGTTGACCTCGATGATGACCTTCTCGGCCTGCTGCAGGAAGGTCGGCGAGTTGCCGACCGAGGTGGACGGGATGATCCCGCCGTTTTCCAGGATGCAGACGGCCTCGACGATGGCCACGTCCATCTTGCCGAGAAAGCCGTAGCGCAGCTGCTGGGCCATCTGGCTCTAGGACAGCTGCCGGCAATGACCCGGCGCGGCCCCCGAAGAGGGTGGGCATTCATTTAACCGTACGAAGGAGGTTTTTTTACGATGGAGATGGACAATTTTACATTCGGCATCACGATGCTGGTGGCCGGGATGGGGGGCACACTGGCCACCCTGGGACTTTTGAGCCTGATGATGGCCGGCCTGGGCAAGCTCTTCCCGTACAAGGAAGAGGGGAAGGAGGACTAGGGCCATGATGGAAGCAATCATTGCCGGGTTGGGCGGACTGGTCATCGGCTTCAAGCTTTTGTTTGTCAACTGGCAGAACCTGATCATGCTGGGCGTGGGCGGGGTTCTTTTGTGGCTGGGCATCAAGAAGGACTGCGAGCCCCTTTTGCTGGTCCCCATCGGGTTCGGCTGCTTGCTGGTCAACGTGCCCCTGTCGGACGTCATGCTCAAGGACGGTTTTGTGAGGACGATCTATGACGCGGGCGTCGACACGGAGCTCTTCCCGCTGCTCATTTTCATCGGCATCGGGGCGATGACGGACTTCGGGCCGGTGCTGGCACAGCCCTACACGTTCTTGCTGGGGGCGGCGGGGCAGTTCGGGATCTTTCTGACGCTGATCCTGGCCCTGTACATCGGATTTCCGAAGCTCGACGCGGTCTCCATCGGTGTCATCGGGGCCTGCGACGGTCCGACGGCGATCTACGTGACCTCGAAGTATGCCCCGCATCTTTTGGGGGCGGTGGCCGTGGCGGCCTACTCGTACATGTCGCTGGTTCCGGTCATCCAGCCGCCGATCATGAGGGCACTGACGACTGACAAGGAAAAGAAGACGGTGATGAAGTTCACGGCCAAGCCCGTCTCGAAGACCACGAAGCTGCTCTTTCCCATCGTGATCACGGTGGTGGGGGGCTGCATCGCCCCGAAGGGGCTTCCGCTGCTGGCGACGATCATGCTGGGCAACCTGATGAAGGAGTCCGGGGTGGTGGCGCGGCTCACAGGAGCGGCCGAGAACGAGATCGCCAACGTGGTGACGCTGTTCCTGGGACTCTGCATCGGGGCGACGATGGCGGGTCCGGCCTTCATCCGGGCCGAGACGCTGATCGTGCTGGGGCTGGGTTTTCTGGCCATCATCCTGGACACGGTCTGCGGGGTTCTGTTCGGCAAGGTGCTCTACGTGCTGACGGGCGGCAAGATCAACCCGCTGATCGGCGCGGCGGGGATTTCTGCCTTCCCGATGGCAGCCCGCGTGGTGCAGAAGGTGGGCTCGCAGTACAACAAGAAGAGCTACCTCCTGATGCACGCCATGGGGGCCAACGCCGGCGGGCAGATCGGCTCGGTGATCGCCGCGGCCGTCATGCTCTCCGTGTTGGCCGGTATGGGGGTGATCCGCTAAGGGCAGGCGTGAGGCGAAGGGCGCAGGGCGAAGGGCTGAAGATAAAGGCAAGAGCCCTACAGCCTTTTTTCTATGATGCCGCCCCCGCGCAGGCGGGAGCCCGCGAGAAGAGGGTAACAGGTCAGAGCTTGAACACTCAAGGCCGTTTGTCCTGGGCCGTAAGCCCTTAGCCATAAGCCTTGAGCCAAGACTATATAAAGAAAGGAGGTAAGACCCCAATGGCAATCGACGTAGTGGCTCCCATGCCCGGCACGATCAAGGAGATCATCGTGAAGGCCGGCGATGCCGTCAAGGAGGACGAGGAACTCGTCATCCTCGAGGCCATGAAGATGGAGAACCCCATCGTGGCCCCGGGCAACGGCACGGTAAAGGAGATCAAGGTAAAAGAAGGGGACAAGGTCAACACCAGCCAAGTCCTCGTCGTACTGGGATAACCGGATGCCGCCCCTGCCCGCCCCCGGGCTGGCAGGGCGGCCCCGCTTGCGCACCGAGCGCTCTCATTCTCTCGTTTTTCCATCAGGCGCGCGGGCCGGTCCAAAAAAATCACTCAACGCGGTGGACATTTTTCATGAAATGCAATAGTGTTCCCCAATCGTTCGACACCCTGTCAGGAATCCACTAGGAGGGAAACAAAATGGAATTTCTCGGCGTATCTCTGGCGGCCTGGATGTCCATCCTGGCCTTGGCAATCGTCATCATCATCAGCTGCGTGAACGAGGAGCTTCACGTCGGCAATCTGGCCATCGCCTTCGGCATCGTCGTGGGGGCGATCTTCATGAACATGCCGGCATCGAAGGTCGTGATGACCTATCCCCTGAGCCTGTTCATGATCCTTGTCGGCGTGACCTTCATGTTCGGCATGGCCCAGGTCAACGGGACCCTGGGGAAGTTCACCAGCTACAGCATCCGCCTGTGCGGCGGCAACATGATGCTGCTGCCCCTGATCATCTACCTGCTGACCATCCTCATCACCACGATCGGCCCGGGCAACATCGCAGGCGTCGCCCTTCTGGCGCCCATCACGATGGCCATCGCGGGCCAGGTGGGCATGTCGGCCTTCTGCATGACCCTCATCGTCGTCGGGGCGGCCAACTCGGCCTGCTTCTCGCCGTTTGCCCCCACGGGGATCATCTCGCACGGTCTCGTGGAGAAGATGGGACCGCAGATCCCCGACCTCTTCGCGAAGTACACGATCAACGAGATCGACTGGAAGGTCTACTTCAACTCCATTGTCGCCCAGGGCATCGCCGTCATCCCCGGCTTCCTGATCTTCGGCGGCTGGAAGTGGATGATGCAGCACAAGGGCAAGACGGTCGACATCAACACGATCGCCCCGAAGCCCGAGCCCTTCACGAAGGAGCAGTGGTTCACCGTGACCTGCATCTTCGTCCTGATCTTCCTGGTCGTCGTCCCGGCCCTCCCCGGGATGAAGCCCCTCTTCCCCAAGTGGCTCCTCCTGATGTCCTCCAACGTGGGCACCATCGCCTTCGTGCTGGCGGGTTTCATGATGCTCTTCGGCGCGGCCGACAGCAAGGCCGCCATCAAGTCGATGCCCTGGTTCGTCATCCTGATGGTCTGCGGCGTGACCGTCCTCATCGAGATCATGGAGCGCTCGGGCGGTCTCAAGGCGATGACGCAGGCCATCGCGGCCTTCTCGGGCCCCACGACGGTGCACTTCTGGCTGGGTCTCGTCACGGGTGTCATCTCGGCCTACTCGAGCTCCTCCGGCGTCGTCATGCCGGCCTTCCTGCCGCTCGTGCCGGGTCTCATGAAGCTGGTCCCCGGCGCCGATGCGGTCGGCATGATCTCCTCGATCAACGTGGGCGCCCACCTCGTCGACGCCTCGCCGCTCTCCACGCTCGGGGCGCTCTGCATCGCCTGCGCCGCCGAGCACGAGAACAAGCAGAAGCTTTTCCGCGACCTGCTGATCTGGGGGCTCTCGATGTCTATCGTCGGCGCCATCATCTGCTGGCTGTTCTTCGGTATCCTGGGGCTCTAGGACCCGGGGGTTTCTGACAACGCGAAAGGCCGGGGGGTTATCCTCCCGGCCTTCTTTCATCTTCCTCTTACCTTCTTCCCCTCTCACCTTCTGTATTTGTTGGCCCCCTCGACATAGAGGTCATTTCCCTTCGTGTCGTTGATGACGACGACGGGGAAGTCGTCCACCTCCAGGCGCTGGATGGCCTCGGGCCCGAGGTCCTCGTAGGCGACGGTCTCGGCCTTCCGGATGCTCCGGGCCAGCAGCGCACCCGCCCCTCCCGTCGCCCCGAAATAGACGGCCTTGAATTTCCGCATGGCCTCGATCACGTTTGCGCCGCGATTCCCCTTGCCGATCATTCCCTTGAGCCCCAGCTCCATGAGCTTCGGCGCATAGGCGTCCATGCGGTAGCTCGTCGTCGGGCCCGCCGAGCCGATGGGCTTCCCCGGCCTGGCCGGGGCCGGCCCTACATAGTAGATGACCTGACCGCGGATGTCGACGGGCAGTTCCCTGCCCGCCTCGATGAGATCGGAGAGCCGCTTGTGGGCCGCATCCCTCGCCGTGTAGACGACCCCCGTGAGCAGCACCCTGTCGCCGATCTCGAGTTTCTCCACATCCTGATCGGTCAAGGGCGTCTTGAGTTTTATTTCCGCCATGGTTTCAGTCTGTCCAGTCTGTCAGGTCTATTCGGTCTTTCCGGTCGTTTCCTTTTCTTTCCGCTCTTCTGCTCTTCCTCGCTTCCGCTCTTCCGGCCTTACAGGATGGTTTCCTTGTGCCGCATCGCGTGGCACTGGACGTTCACCGCCACGGGGAGGCTCGCGATGTGGCAGGGCTCCACCTCGAAGAAGACGTCCAGGGAGGTCGTGTTCCCGCCGTAGCCCATGGGCCCGATGCCCAGCCGATTGATCCGCGAGAGTACGTCCGCTTCGACCCCGGCCAGCTCCGGGTCGGCGTTGCGCTGGCCGATCCTTCTCGTGAGGGCCTTCTTGGCCAGAATGGCCGAGCGCTCGAAGGTCCCCCCGATCCCCACGCCCACCACCGTGGGCGGGCAGGGGTTCGAGCCCGAGGCCTCGATGCGCTTCACAACGAAATCCTTGATCCCTTCGAGACCCGCCGAGGGGGAGAGCATGTCCACGCGGCTCATGTTCTCCGCGCCGCCGCCCTTCGGGACGGCCACGATCCGCATGCGTTCGCCGGGGACGATGTCGAAGTGGATCACGGCGGGCGTGTTGTCCCTCGTGTTGGCCCGGGTGAAGGGGTGGCAGGCCGATTTCCGGAGGTAGCCCTCCCCGTAGCCCCTTCGGACGCCCTCGTTGAGGGCCTCCTTCAGGTCGCCCCCGGTGACGTGCACGTCCTGGCCCACCTCGACGAAAAGGACGGCAAGGCCCGTGTCCTGGCAGAGGGGAGACTGTTCGTCCCGGGCGATGCGGGCGTTCTCCTTGAGCTCCCGGAGGACCTCCCGGGCCACGGGGGATTCATCCGTCTCGATGGCCCGGTCGAAGGCCGCCAGGACGTCCTCGCCGAGATTGCAGTTGGCATCGATGAAGAGGTCACGCACGGCCTGAACGATTTGCTCGGTCCTTATTTCTCTCATCCCTTACCTCTGCATTCTTCTCCACAGGCGCCGTTGGTCGGAATCCTGGCTGCGGAGTAAGGCGTTCTTCGGTAACCGCTCTTATCGAAGCGGAGCGGCCTCAGCGCAAATTGTTCGAGCCCGGAGGGCGAGTTTTTGCGCCTGCAGCGACGCAAGATGTAGAGTGGTCGAAGAACGTCTTTTCGCAGGAGGGATTTTGGCCGACGGCAACCTTCCTACTTCTCCGCCATCTTCAGGATCTCGGCCACGAGTTTCTCGATGCCCTGGGCCACCTTCGAGATGGTGGGCCCCAGCATGTAGGCCGGGGTCGTGACGATCTTGTTGGCCTCGTCGACGACGATCCCCTCGACGGGAGCCTGCACGTGCCTGCCGCCCATGGCCTCTATGGCGGCGGAGGCCCCGGGGTCGTTGCCGATCGTGAGCTTCGGGCTTGCCGCGCCGAGGACCTTCGCGGCGATGACCGGCGCGATGCAGATGAAGCCGACGGGCTTCTTCGCGGCGTGGATTTCCCCGACGAGCCGCGCAACCTCGGGGTTCACGGCGCAGTCGGCTCCCTTCACGGCGAAATCGCAGAGGTTCTTCGCGGCGCCGAACCCGCCCGGAAAGATCAGGGCGTCGATGTCGGCGGCCTTCACGTCCTTCATGTTCCGGATATCGCCGCGGGCGATGCGGGAGGACTCGCACAGGACGTTCCTTGCCTCCCCGCTGGGTTCTCCCTTCGTATGGTCGATCACGTGCATCTGGCTGACGTCCGGCGCCATGCAGAGGATCTCCGCGCCCGCCCTGTCCAGAAAATAAAGGGTCAGGGTGGCCTCGTGGATCTCGGCCCCATCGTACACGCCGCAGCCTGAGAGAACGACACCGACTTTTGCCATGGTCCACCTCCTGAACGGTGCTGTTGATTTACAGGGACGAAAGCCGGGGGGGGACCCCGGCGAGGAAGGATGCCGTCCGCAAACCCCGGGCAGCACTATAGATGAACCCGCGGAAGGGTGTCAACGAAAAACGCCCCGGCCGGGGCCGGGGCATCTGAATCGCGGGCCTGTCGTGTTTTCATTCTACGGAGACCTTCCTCGGATAGCGGTAAATCTCGTATTCCGTGGGGGTCCCGGTCAGCTTGTCGATCTGCCCCTGGATCGCCTTGCGCTCGTCGGTGGCGATCCATTTTTTCCAGAAATACTCGTCGTCCCAGATGCTGATGACGAGAAACTCGTCGGGCCGCTCACTGCCGTGCAGCGTTTCTCCGGAGATGTACCCGGGTTGTTTCGAGGCCTCGCTTCTGAGTTTCGTAACCAGGTCCAGGAGCTCTGTCTGCTTGTCCGCCGGAGCCTTTCGTTTGATCATGACCTTGATCATCGCCTGTCCTCCTTTCTCCCGGCTCGGGAATCCGGAAATTTCCGGGAACGGGTTGCCGTCGGGCCGGTCCCCGCAACGGGGCCGGCCGGGACTTGCCGCCACGGCTGCCAGAAGAGAACGAACCGGAACAGGGGATCCCGCTTTCGGACAGGAACTCGCTTGCGTGCCTGAGTCGGAAGCAGGCAGGCCGTGTCACGTTTCGGGCGCGACGGATCAGCGCTCCAGGTAATCGCCGGGCTCGGCCCTGTAGTAGCGCTTGTCCGGATAGTGGTACATGTCGTACGTGGTGGGCTTCCCGAGGAGTCTGTCGATCTTCTCCTGCAGCGCCTTCCGGGGCGGGCTGGCGATCCATGTCTCCCAGTCTTCCAGGGAATCCCAGGTGCTGATCACGAGATACTCTTCGGGGTCCTTGACGTTCCGCATGGTCTCGCCGGAGATGTAGCCGGGCTGCCGGGAGGCCATGCTCCGCAGGTCCGTAATCAGGCCGACAAGGTCTTTCTCCCGCTCGGCGGGAACCCTCCGTTTCAACAGGATTCGAACGGCCATCGCATTCACCTCCTTTCAAACGTGCAGGATCCGAAACATCCTGATTCATCAATACAGCCGAAGCGCGGTGAGTTCAAGTGCAAAGATGGTGGGGCGGCGCACGGGGTCAGGCAGGGGCGGGTTCCGTGATCCTGAGGATCCCCTCCTCGGCGCCGAGGGGGATGGAGAGCTGACCGGGGGGGACATCGGTGTCCCGGGGGTTGATCCGGATGAGCGTGGCTCTTTCCGGCCGGGCGGCGGCCTCCGACGTCATCCGGACGGTCGCCACGGCCTCGCCGGCACCCAGTTCCACCACGGCAAGACGGGCCTTCCGGGCCGTGAGACCCTCCAGCCACCGGTGAAAGCGCTCGCCCTGCATCCGGGTGCGGTGCGGGATCCAGTCCCAATCGTTGAACATGAGGACGTTGGGCCGTGCAAGGGCCCCGCACCGGGGGCAGTGCGGCAGGGGGTCGCAGGCCCGGAACTGCGTCTCGTCGACCTCGAGACTCATCCCCCGGGCCTCCCAGATGTTCTGCGAGCAGGGCCGCGTGCACTGCAGGTGGTGGATGGAGCCGTGGCACTCCTCGATACGGTCCTCATCGTAGCCCGCGATCTGGAACTGCCCGTCCACGTTGGACGTGAAGACGAAATAGCCGTCCCTCTTCGCCTTGCCGATCTCGAGCAGCCTGCCGAAACCCGCGTGCGGGACCGTGCGCCGGTAGAGGTTCAGCCGGTGGCCGTAGAAGCCCCAGGCAAATGCGGGGTCCCGTTCGAACCACCAGGGGTTGGCCATCTCGACGAAGGAAACCCCGAGCCTGGCCATGGGGGGGTAGGCCTTCCAGAACCCTTCGTTGCCCCGAAAGTCGGGCAGCCCCGAATCGACACCCATGCCGGCCCCCGCCGTGACCAGCAGCGCATCGGCATCCCGGAGGACGCGGGCGGCCTGATTCAGGCGCTCGTCAAGCTCCATTTCCCGTAACCCTTTCAGGAGGCGCCGGCGAAGCATCGGGGGCCGTACCCACCCTCTCTGCTGAGCCAGGCCCCGGGGTTACCCGCGACCGTGAAGCTCGTTCCGGAGAGGGCGGCCTTTGGACATGCCGGCGGCGATCTCCTCGATCATCCTGTATTCGTTCTTGTTGTGGATCACGCCCCGGAGGAGGATGTTCTGGCCGTCATAGGCCGCCGTGAATGTCGGCACGTGGATCTTCGGGTTCGTGAGGACCCGGGCCCTGATCTGTGCCGCGATGGCTCTTCCCGCGAGAAGGTCCCACGTGTCGGGGGTGATCGTCTGGTCCTTCACCCGGAGGGCATCGACGATGATCTTCGCGATCTGATCGTAGGACTGTGTCGCCGCGTTGAAGACCATGTCGTAGTTCTTGAGGTCGAACCAGTCCTTCCCGTAGATGGCCTTGATGTAGCCGACGCGGGCCTTGTCCGTGCGCCTCACGATGTCCTCGGCCGCCTTCTCGCCGATCTCCGATTTTTCCATCAGGCGGCGGACACGGAGCTCGAAGGGCGCCGTGAGACGGATCTTCAGGACGAAGGGAAGATCGGTGAGGACAAAGCTGCCGCCCTGGCCGATGACGATTGCCTTGTCGCGCGAGGCATGTTCGTAGATGTAGGCCTCGAGCAGCGCCACGAACCCCCGGTATTCCCAATCGTAGCGGTCCCAGAGCGAAGGCCTCTCCTGGTCGAGTTCACGGAACAGGCGCTCCCATCGCTCGCCTGCGGCCTTCATGTAGGCAAGGCTCTGGTCCTTGCCGGAACACTTGTACCCCAAGGCCTCGCCAACCAGGGATGCAACCTCCTGCCCACCGCTTCTGAAATCCAGTGATATTGCCAGTATGGCCATGCGTCATCTGTCCGGCCCGGTTCAAGCGATGCGAAAAACGACCCTATGCACCGTGTGTTCCGGACGAATAGTGTCTGCCTGAGAAGGAAACCCAGCCTCGATGCATCATAGCGATCCCTGCCTGCTTGTCAAGGGAAAAACACGGTCTATCATGATTCTAACGTCTCGGATATTAAACGTTTTTAACTTTGTTTCACCCCCGCCGAAAGACTTGCGAGTCGCTGCGGAAATACCTGCCCGGCGTCACGCCCAGTGTCTTTCGGAACACGGAAACGAAGGCGCTCAGGCTGCCGTATCCCACATCGAGCGCGACACTGGTGATCGGATCACCCCGTCCCAGAAGCCTCAGGGCCTGGAGAAGCCTGAGCTGCTGGCGCCACTGATGAAAGCTCATCCCGGTTTCGGCCCGGAAGAGCCTCGAGAGCGTCCGTCCCGTCGCCCCCACCCGCCGCCCCCACTGTTCGAGGGTCCTGCCCTCGGCCGGCACATTCATCAGGCGGTCGAAAATCTTTCGCAGCCGCGGGTCCCGGGGGATCGGCAGATCGAGGGGCACGGGGTCGCTGAACCGGATGAGATCGAGGATGACCCCCATGACGCGCCCGGCATGGTCCCCGGGGTCATAGCGGCGCGGCAGGGTCGTGCTGTAGACGAGGAGCTCGCGCAGAAGGGGCGAGACCGAGACGATGCGGCAGGAAGGCGGGAAATCCTGCACGGCGTCGGGCCTGATGTACAGTGTCCGCATGGACAGGCGTCCCGACGCGCGGATGTGATGCTCCGTGAACGCGGGGATCCACATGGCCCGAAGCGGCGGCAGGACCCAGACCCCGCTGTCCGTCGTCACGGTCATGACCCCCTCTGAGGCGTAGAGGAGCTGGGCCCGGGAATGCCAGTGCAGCGGGATGCGGTGGCCGTCGGGCTCGTCCAGGGCCAGCGCGATAACGGCCTGGGGGGCTTCCATGAGATGCCTCTGGCGCTCCGGGGATCCCGGCTTTGTCCGTTTCACGACATTATTTGTCTTCATGGCGCAAGCAGGATAGCCGACTGTGCGGGTAGAGTCAAGCCATCCCGACGGACCGGAGTGGGCCGATGAAAACCCGTTTTGTCTGGCTGGCAGCGCTGGGCCATCTGTTCACGGACCTCAACCAGGGGGCCGTGCCGGCCCTCCTGCCCTTCTTCATTTCCGAATACCAATTGAGCTACGCGTCGGCCGCCGGGCTCGTCGCCGCCCTGAGCATCGCCTCCACCGTCATTCAGCCCGTGTTCGGTTTCTACGCGGACAGGCTGTCGAAGCCCTGGCTCATCCCGGCGGGGGTTGCCGTGGCGGGCTGCGGCGTGGCCTTCTGCACCCTGCTGCCCGATTACTGGTTTGCCGTCTCGATGATTGTCCTGAGCGGCATCGGCATTGCGGCCTTCCACCCCGAAGGTGCCCGTCTGGTGCACAACCACGCCGGCGACAGGAAGGCCACGGGCATGAGCGTCTTTGCCGTGGGGGGCCAGATGGGCATCGCGCTGGGTCCGATCATGGCGGCTGCCGTCGTCTCGGCGTGGGGCCTCCGGGGAACCGCCTTCCTGGCCATCCCTTTTGTCCTCATGGCGGCCTTCCTGGCCGTTCAGCTCGCGGGCGCGGGCGGCGGGCATGCAGCGGCAAAGGCCGTCCCCGGAGCCCGGACGGGCGAGGAGCAAAGGGACCGGTGGGGCCCCTTTGCCATCGTCACGGGGGTCGTGATCCTCCGCTCCATCATCTTTTACGGGCTGAACACCTTCATCCCGCTTTACTGGATCCACATCTACCAGCAGTCCGCCACGACGGCAGGCACGGCCCTGTCCATCATGTTCGGCGCCGGGGTCGTCGGGACGCTCTGGGGCGGGCGCCTGGCCGACACGTACGGCCATCGAAGGGTGGTCCTCGCCGGGTATGTGGCCCTCATCCCTCTGCTCGTTCTCCTCGTCCAGCTCCGCGATGTCGTCGTTGCCACGGCGCTGCTCATCCCGATCGGCATCGTCCTGCTCTCCACCTATAGTCCGCTGGTTGTCATGGGTCAGCACTTTCTGCCCAACCGGGTCGGGCTCGCCTCGGGCATCACGCTGGGCGTGGCCATCTCCATCGGCGGGATCGTGGCGCCCCTGCTGGGTCACGTCGCCGACGGCTACGGCCTGCCTTCGGCGTTGACGGTACTGTCTTTCCTCACCGTGCCGGCAGTCTTGCTGACCCTGATGCTCCCGCGGCCCCTCAAACAAGGCGGGAAGGCATGAAATGACGAATTCCCGACTTCCTGTCTTTGCGCGGGAGGCTCGGCCCGACAAACTGCAACAGCCCTGTGACGAAACGACGCATGCTCCCGCCCGGAGGTCCCGATTCCCGCACGGCCGTTGACGACAATACATAGCACGATATCAAGCACTTACAAAAGGTCTGCCTGTTTTCCGGCAAGAGGTACGATCTTTGCTATTGTGTATTGACAAACGGAAGGCGACGTGACAGATTAACACGTCGAAAGCTATCCGGAAGAGCTTCCTGCGGCGCGGGCCTCATGACTTTCGCAAAGGGCCATTTCCCTTCCGGGCCATGCCCGCCGTCCACACTCATCGCGGGGAGGCGGACCTTCCGGTCACGTGAGGTGTTCCATGCTGTATCGAAACGTTCTTTCCGTCCCTCGGGACCACTCATAGGGGAGTCATGACGGGCCCCGGACAAACCCCGGGCCGATCGAACCATTCAGCACGCATCCCCCCCGGATGCCTTGCCTGAAGGAGCGAAAGACCGACTCCAGGACCTATGCCGCCCTGCCGATTGCCGTGGCGATCAACGGCCGGAATCCGCTCCTTTCCGCTGAATCCGTCAGCCCCTTCGAAGAGATCCTTCTCGAGTGAAGAGACAAGGTGTTCGTGGTCGGAGGCCATGCAGCCTGCGCGTGCTGTTGAGCTGCAAGTGGAGGCTTCGACAATGAAAAACAAGGAGACCCTGAAGCGACTGTCCGACCGGCTGCTGCGCCCTGCGCTGCGGGAAAGCGAAATCATCAAGACCCTATCCGGTCTGCCGGGCGTGCGCCCCTTCCTCTACGAATTCAAACTGGGACCGCTGTTCCTGATCTCGGCCTGGCTGTTCCTCTTCCATGCCAACTACACGGGCGCAGCGGAAGAGTGGCTCCTCTACTTCTTCGGAGCCGGTGCCGTGGTCGGGGTTCTCTCGGTCCACAAGGCCGTGATGCGGTTCCTCTACCGGATCGCCCAGTTCGAAAAGCCCGTGGAGGGACAGGACCGCACGATCATGATCACGGCCGAAACGGTCACGCTGCTGGGGTTCCTGATGGCGGCCATGCTCTTCCTCAACGAGTTCCAGTCCGCGGGATTCGGGCTGTAGGGTCTCTTCCCCGGCGGCACCCCCTGATGCGATCGGACAGGGCCAGACGAGGCGCGACGATAGGGTGCCTCCGTCCGGCCTTTTTTGTCTCCCGGTCAGCCCCGTGACGCTCGCGGGCGCATGCCGGCCCGTCAGGGCCGCCGATGGTTGCGAAGCCCCTGCAACACCAGGATGAAAAGCGCCGCGATGATGAGCGCGCCGCCCCACCCCTCGCAGAGCGAGAACCGCTCGCCCAGCAGGGCGTAGGCAAAGAAGAGACCCAGGACGGGCGTGGCGAGGGACCCGAGGCCGGCGATGCCGGCAGGCAGGACTTTCAGGACGTAGAACCACATGAGGATGGCCACGGCGCTCGTGAGGACGACGTTGTAGGCCATGACGCCGGCCATCCAGGGGGTCCATCGGATCGGCGCCGAGGGGACGACAAGCGCGGCGGCCGCCAGGAAAAGGCCGCCGAAGAGAACCTGCCAGGCCGAGAGGGAAACGGGGTCCACCCCGCCGTCCCGGTCCATGCGCTTCGTCACGACGGCGCTTGCCGCCCAGGCGAGCCCGCTCGCGACGGCCAGCGTGCTCGGGAACAGGTCGCCCCGGTAGCTCCAGGGCTCGAGCAGCAGGACAAGCCCCGCCAGGGAGAGGGCCACCGCCGGCCACTGCAGGCCCTTCGGGCGCTCCCCCAGGAGCGGCCAGGCCATCAGGATCAGCCAGAAGGGCATGGCATAGGTGAGAATCGCCATTTTCCCGGCTCCTCCTTCGACGAGGGCCCAGGTGGCGAACCCCACGGAAAGCGTCGTGCAGAGAACCCCCACCAGGAGGGTCTTGGGAATGTCCGGGGGACGCAGGGGCTTTCCCTGCCAGGCCAGGACCCCCAGCAGGAGAACGCCGCCGCCGATCGTGCGGATGGCCGAAAAGTCGAAGGGAGCGGCCAGGCGCATGGCCTCCTTGACGAGAACCCAGTTGTAGCCCCAGATGAGGGACATGACGATCAATGCCAGGATGGCTCGGGGCAGGGCACCCATTCTTCCTCGGTCTCTCCTGGCTCCCGACGCGGCCCGGCTGCCGGCGCAGGCCTGCGTACGGAATGCGAATCATACGCACAAAAAAGGAGCCTGGCCGTCACGGCAGGCTCCTGATTCGTTTCTGGTGGTCCCACAGGGAATCGAACCCTGGTTTCCGGCGTGAGAGGCCAGCGTCCTGACCGCTAGACGATGGGACCTTGGCTGGGGGACAAGGATTCGAACCTTGGTAGCAAGATCCAGAGTCTTGAGTCCTACCACTAGACGATCCCCCAGGAT
>Ga0208195_1000200_pt1 | contig 85120 bp, 90 predicted proteins | sample AD_UKC077_MetaG_FD_184441 | JGI IMG/M metagenome (GOLD analysis project Ga0208195, IMG submission 184441) | Active sludge microbial communities of municipal wastewater-treating anaerobic digesters from USA - AD_UKC077_MetaG (SPAdes) (version 2) | ecosystem: Engineered > Bioreactor > Anaerobic >... | reverse complement strand
GTGTGTGGCGTGTCACAATTTCGCCCAAATGATGTTGTGTGAGAATGTCAATGGCAAAATAGTGTTCAAACACCGTAATATTGGGGTGCGATTGAATCCGTTCGATTAAACTTTGTTGAATTTCGGCACCCGTAGAATCTTTGTGATGTAAAATACGAAATTCGGAGTGTCCGCCTTCTTTGTGTAAATCGAACGCGCCGTCGGGCGTTTTGTCGAAATCCACGCCCCATTCGAGCAACTGTTTAATTTGTGCGGGCGCATTTTTTACCACTTTTTCTACCGCTTTCAGGTCGCAAATGCCATCGCCAGCGATGAGCGTGTCCTGTATGTGTTTTTCGTAATTGTCCACCACGGTGTTGGTTACCGACGAAATGCCACCTTGCGCCAAAGCGGTGTTGGCTTCGTCCAACGTGGTTTTACACAAAATGGCCACTTTCCCTTTATTCGCCACTTTGAGTGCGAAACTCATGCCCGCGATACCACTACCAACAATCAAAAAATCAAATTTACGTATCATAGAACCTCGTATTATGGAATCCGTATTTTGTTAATTCGTTGAAAAACAAGGAGTTGTTTTCTGTGCGCAGCGTGGTTGTTTTTCGAGGTCAAAAGTACTAAAATCGCATGAGAAACGTGCAAAGATTACCGTTTTTTGACATTTTTTCAATGCGCGCCTAACGATAAGTGGTTTTATGGCTGGAATGTTGATAAATAGTTTAAAATAAATCGCTGATTTTCATTCGTATTTTTGTGTTTATTAGTTAAATGTTGTATATTTGAGGCAGATTACATAAAAGTAATAATACATGAGATGAAATCCATTAAATTACCTTCATTAAATCATAATGACGATTTTGAGTTTGACAAAATAGCAACACACAAAATTTATTTCACCAAGGATATTTGTGACTATATTTTTCTTGAAAATGCAGATTTTGAAGTTGTTGAAATAAATGTAGCTGATGAGGGTATAGCTTTTGCAAGCGAGACTGTAATTAAGTTAAAATCACATGAAAGATGGATTAATAAAATTCAACTACCTTTTGATTTTCGTGTTGTGAATAGTTATATTAAAGTAGGTCAAATTATTCAATTGGGTACTTTACTTTTCGAAGTTCAAAAAGCAGATGACATTTCAAATTTTCATGAACTTGCTTTTCAGTTTAATGTAAAGAAACTTCAAGAGACTTCAGTTTCTATATTTGTAGATGATTTTACGAAAGAAAAATCAATCTTTTTTACTCAAATAGCTGGTCAAGAAACGAAATATTTTGAAACATATTCCGACAATTCTGTATATCCTCTTGGATTGACATTTGAAAACAATAATGGATTTGTTTATATGAAATTTAAATCAGCCTCACCAACTTTTAATTTATCTAAAGGTGATGGAATGATTATCTTATTTGATGACGATTCAACTATGAGTTTTTCATTTATAATTAAATCCAATATGAATAAGTCGTCTGGCTTGATGACAATCTATACAAATGTTAAACATTTGACATTAAAAGAAATAGAACAATTTGCTAGACATAATTTAAAGAAAATCAAACTAACAAGTAAAAAAAATGGGCTTTATGATGTGTATCATTTGGAGAAAAGAGTGTCTTGGTCTCCATATAAATCACAAATTGAAGCACAATACCTTCTAAAATACATGGTTGCTTTATTTGTTAAGCAACATATAGATAATAATATGGAAATAACTAACAACTAACTTTTAAACAAAATACTATTATGAAAAAAACATTATCTACAATTATTTTTGCGTTGATAATTGGCTTCGCAAATACTGCACAAGCACAAATTGAAGTAAAATTAGAGGAATTCCCAACCTATCAAGGAGTTGTTACTGTTGACGGAAAAACAAAAGATGTTATTTATGCCAAAGTTAAGGTGTGGCTTGCCACTTCTCTTAATTCTGCAAATAGTGCTGTGCAACTTGATGATAAAGAAAATGGGAAAATTATTACGAATTTGAATTTTGATGCTGGATTTAAATACATGGGAGTTCAAGTACCTGAAATCATAAAAATTAAATTATCAATAGATATTCAAGATAATAGATTTCGTTACACCTACCTTGTAGTTGATGCAATAAATGGTAGCGGGAGTTCGGATATGAATACAATACTTAATAAACCCAAACAGAAAGCAGTTGCAACCATTAGAGAAAATATAAAAGCTGAAATTGCTGAGCAAATAAAAAATATATGTCAAACGATTAACGATACAGCCACAGATACTTGGTAAAATACTTTGTATTTTTTTGTAATAATCCGAAAAGAACATAAACGGCTTTGAAGACACACTTCAGAGCCGTTTGTCGTATTTGGTGGAGTTGGTGTGTCAATTTGTCAGAAATTACGGTTTGGCATTTTATTTGAAAACTAAAGCACGGTCGGCAATGCTGGCTGTATCACTATTCAATTTTAAAAACTTATTATAGTATGGCAAAAGGAAACATTGGAGTAACGACGGACAACATTTTCCCCGTTATTAAGAAATTTTTGTACAGCGATCATGAAATTTTTCTACGTGAGTTGGTATCAAACGCTGTAGATGCAACACAAAAACTAAAAACTTTAGCATCGGTTGGCGAGTATAAAGGCGACATGGGCGACTTACGCGTTGAGGTAAAAATTGATAAAAAGGCAGGTACGTTAACCATTAGCGACCGTGGCGTGGGGATGACTGCCGAAGAGATTGAAAAATATATCAATCAAATTGCGTTTTCGGGTGCTACCGATTTTTTAGACAAGTATAAAGATGACGCCAATGCGATTATTGGGCATTTTGGTTTAGGTTTCTATTCGGCGTTTATGGTGGCAAAACAGGTGGAAATTTTTACAAAATCATATACTGACGCACCAGCACAACATTGGAGTTGCAACGGTTCGCCCGAATATACTCTTAAGGCGTACAATAAAGCTGATCGCGGAACAGATATCGTGCTTCACATTGATGACGAAAATAAAGAGTTTTTAGAAGAGGCGCGCATAAGTACGTTGCTTACCAAATATTGTAAATTCTTGCCTGTACCTATTGCTTTTGGCACTAAAAAAGAGTGGAAGGATGGGAAAGAGGTAGATACAAAAGAACCAAACATTATCAATAACACGGAGCCTGCATGGACTAAAAAACCAGCCGATTTGAAAGATGAAGATTATGCCAATTTTTATCGTGAACTCTATCCGTATGGCGAAGATCCGCTGTTTCACATCCATTTGAATGTGGATTATCCATTTAATTTGACAGGTGTTTTATATTTTCCACGCATTAAAAGTAATATCGATTTGCAACGTAACAAAATTCAGTTGTACAGCAATCAAGTGTTTGTTACCGATTCTGTGGAAGATATTGTACCCGATTTTTTAACGCTGCTGCACGGTGTGATTGACTCGCCAGATATTCCATTGAATGTGAGCCGCTCATATTTGCAGAGTGATCAAAATGTGAAGAAAATCTCAGCTCATATCACTAAAAAAGTGGCCGATCGTTTGCAAGAAATTTTCAAAAACGACCGCGCTTCGTTCGAAGAAAAATGGGATGCCTTGCGTATTTTCATTGTGTACGGTATGTTGAGCGACGAGAAATTTTACGACCGCGCCAAAGACTTTGCATTGCTTAAAAATGTGGATGGAAAAGCCTTTACATTTACCGAATATAGAGATTTGATTAGTGTAGAGCAGACCGATAAAGATGGCAATGTCATCTATTTATATGCAACCAATGCCGAAGAACAACACGCTTACATCGAAGCTGCTAAAGCGAAAGGTTACGATGTGTTGCTTATGGATGGTCAGTTGGATATTCACTGGATTAGTCAATTAGAACAGAAAAACGAAAAATCACGTTTTGTGCGTGTTGATAGCGATGTGGTGGAAAAACTCATTGTGAAAACCGATGCACCAAAAGTGACGCTTACTGCGGAACAACAAACCGCTTTGATAAGTTTGTTCCAATCGCAATTGCCAAAACTCAACAAAACAGAATTCTTGGTCACTATGGAGCAACTCGGCGCCGACGATCAACCGATTGTGATTACGCAAAATGAGTTTATGCGTCGTATGAAAGATATGTCGGCTACGGGCGGCAATCCGATGATGAGTTTCTATGGCGAAATGCCTGATAGTTATAATTTGGTGGTCAATACTGCTCATCCATTGGTGGATAGTTTGCTGAAAGAAGAAGAAACGGCGTGTGCCGAAAAGGTAGCTCCTCTGCAAACGGAAATTGCCAATTTCGAAAAACGTCGCGAAGAATTGAAACAGTCGCATCAAGGTAAAAAAGACGAAGAAGTGCCACAAGCTGAAAAAGCTGAATTGGAAACACTTGACAAACAAATCGGTGAATTATCCGCACAGAAAAAAGCAGTTTATAGCACGTTTGCTGCTGATCAACCTAAAGTAAAACAGTTAATCGACATCGCTTTGTTGGCGAATAATATGTTAAAAGGTAAAGATTTGTCTGATTTTGTAAAACGTAGTGTTTCGTTACTCAAGTAAAGAAATGCATTGACGGCATAAAAAACCTCGCTCAAAAGAGCGAGGTTTTTTGTTGTAAAATCAGCGTTGTATAACGTATGTTAAACCAGTTATGTGGAAATTTACGTAGTGTGGCAATTCGTACATTTTGTCGAATTGCTAATTTGCGTGGTGTTTCTATCTGTTTTTCATTGATTTAACTCAAAAAAATAATATTTCTATTGTTTTTTTAATTTATTTACTTTATTTTTGCTTCTTAATTATTAAACATTTTTATTTACAATTTTTAAATTTAAAAGATTATAAAACATCTACATCGAATTTTAGGTTTAGGCGTATTTGTGGCGCTTACAATTGGTATGTCAAGTTGCTTTGTTTTGAGCGACATTAGCAATTCTTTAAAAGAAATTGAAGAAGTTATGGACGGGAAAGTGTTTTAAATTTTAACTGCAACACTGGCTTACAGTGATGGTACTACGTTCTCTTTTTCTGAATATGGAAAAAAACAACGTGTTGCAAAGAATTCAGAAGTCTACATTTTCGCAGATAGTGTTTATTACCAATTAGACACTCAAAGCAAAACAGGTTATAAATATACATATTCAGGCGAATATGCATATAACACCACGTATTGTTTCTTAGAAGCTACTTGGAAATTGGCTAATTATGACGAAACTGTAAAAAAATCGACTGAAACTATCGCTGGTAAAAGATGTACAGTGTACACCGATACTGACGATGATGATAAAGTTGGTGGTTGGAAACGTATCGTATTCCTTGATGGTGATGTAAGAGCTATATCGTTTACTACTGACGTTGCTGAGAACGCTTTTACCGTACCAGCAGATTACCAAATTACAGATAGCACTAATGCATACTAAAAATTACTAGCATGCCATTGCTACTTTAATGAAGTTAATAAAAAATCCCGGCTTATCAAGCTGGGATTTTTTATTTGAATATATTTGCTACTATCTTAAGCGTCAATGCGTGCGTATGTCGCATTAGCTTCAATAAATTCGCGTCGTGGAGCAACATCATCTCCCATCAACATCGAAAATATTTGATCTGCTTCAGCTGCGTTTTCGATAGTGATTTGACGCAAAGTGCGGTTTGCTGGATTCATAGTTGTTTCCCAAAGTTGTTCAGGATTCATCTCACCAAGACCTTTGTAGCGTTGTTGTATAATACCGCCTTCGCTACCGCCGCCATATGTGTCGATAAAGCGTAAACGTTGTTCTTCTGTCCAACAATATTCAGCCACTTTTCCTTTTTTACATAAATAGAGTGGAGGTGTAGCAATGTAAACATAGCCGTTTTCAATCAACTCTTTCATGTAGCGGAAGAAGAAGGTTAGAATTAACGTAGCAATGTGGCTACCATCGACGTCGGCGTCGGTCATAATGATAACTTTATGATAACGCAATTTCGACATATTGAGCGCTTTGCTATCTTCTTCAGTACCAATGGTAACACCCAAAGCAGTATAAATGTTGCGAATTTCTTCACTTTCAAATGCTTTGTGGAACATCGCTTTTTCTACGTTCAAAATTTTTCCACGCAGTGGCAAAATTGCTTGAAATTGGCGGTCGCGTCCGCTCTTAGCTGAACCTCCTGCAGAGTCCCCTTCGACTAAAAATAGTTCACTTAATGCAGGATCGTTACTTGAACAGTCGGCCAATTTTCCTGGTAATCCACTACCTGAAAGTGGCGATTTACGTTGCACTAATTCGCGGGCTTTACGTGCAGCATTACGTGCTGTAGCTGCTAAAATTACTTTTTGAACAATGGTTTTTGCTTCGTTTGGATGTTCTTCAAGGTAGTTTCCAAGTGCTTCGCCCACAGTTCTATCCACTATACCTTTTATTTCGTCATTACCAAGTTTGGTTTTGGTTTGTCCTTCAAATTGTGGTTCAGCTACTTTTACTGAAATTACAGCGGTTAATCCTTCACGGAAGTCGTCGCCACTAATTTCAACTTTAGCTTTTTCCAATAACTTATTGTCTTCTGCATATTTTTTCAACGTACGTGTCAATGCTGTGCGGAAACCAGTTACATGTGTTCCGCCTTCAATCGTGTTGATATTATTCACGTACGAATGTAAATTTTCAGAATATGAGGTATTGTAAACCATAGCAACCTCAACAGGTGTACCGTGTTTATCTGTGTTTATATGTATTACGTCTTGAATTAACGGTTCGCGTGACGAGTCTATGTATTTTACAAATTCATTTAGCCCTTGTTCAGAGTAGAATTTTTCTACTTTAGGTGGGGTGTTAGGATCTTCAACACGCGTATCAGTGAGTTGTAAGTGAATTCCTGCGTTAAGGTAGGCTAATTCACGTAAGCGTGCCGCTAAAATACTATATTGATAAACTGTTTCGTGAAAAATGGTTTTGTCAGGATGAAATGTAACAGAAGTTCCTGTTTCTTTAGAAGTTCCAACTTCTTTTACGTCATACTTTGGAACGCCACAACAATATTCTTGTGCGTAAATTTTACCATTACGGCGCACCTCTACTTGTAAAAGTGACGACAAGGCGTTCACGCATGATACTCCTACTCCGTGTAAACCACCAGATACTTTATATGAACCTTTATCAAATTTACCACCAGCGTGGAGCACGGTCATCACCACTTCGAGAGCAGATTTTCCTTCTTTTTCGTGCATGTCAACAGGAATACCACGCCCGTTGTCTTTTACAGTAATCGAGTTGTCTTCGTTTATAGTTACTTCAATATGAGTACAATAACCAGCAAGGGCTTCGTCAATAGAGTTGTCAACTACCTCGTACACTAAATGGTGTAAACCTTTTACGCCAGTGTCTCCGATGTACATAGACGGACGTTTACGAACAGCTTCTAAACCTTCGAGCACCTGAATGCTACTGGCTCCGTAGTCGCCCTTGATGTTTTTATTTGCTTCTTCTGACATATAAAATGTTGTTTATTAGATAATTATTAGTTACTTTTTATAAAGCGTTTTAAGCGAACAAATATACAAAAAAATATTTGATTTTACAGTTTAAAACCAGCAAAAACTTATCAACAATACTCAAAAAAATGATTATTTTTGCAGAGTTGAAGATTATACATTTTTATGTGTTCATTTTCTAAATAAAATATTGCAATTTATGGCAACATTATGGCAACTTTTTAGCACGTTTACAAAAATAGGAGCTTTCACTATTGGAGGCGGTTATGCGATGTTACCACTGATTGAACGTGAAGTGGTGACTACTCGTAAATGGGTGGGTACTGAAGATTTTTTAGATATGATTGTGATGGCTCAAACCGCACCGGGCATTTTGGCTGTCAATATATCCATTTTGGTAGGAAATAAATTGCGAGGTAAAAAAGGTGCTTTTGTGAGTGCTTTGGGTTCGACTTTGCCATCGTTTGTGGTGATATTAATTTTTGCATTTTTTTTAGCTAAATATCAAGAGTTACCAGCTTTACAAAAGATGTTTAGGGCAGTTCGTCCCGCAGTTGTGGCGCTTATTGCGGTACCTGTATTTAATCTGTCAAAAGCAGCTAAATTAACCTGGAAAACGATTTGGATTCCAATTTTATCCGCATTTTTAATTTGGTATTTTGGTGTATCGCCTATATGGATTATTTTTGTTGCTGGCGTAGCAGGAATTTTAGTGAGGTTGTATCGTGATTATAAATCGTCTAAAGACGTAAAAAAATAGAAAGACTATGTTGTATTGGCAACTTTTTTATACGTTTTTTAAAATTGGACTTTTTGGTTTTGGTGGGGGTGCAGCTATGTTGCCATTGATTCAGTTTGAGTTGGTGGAACATCATGCTTGGTTGACATCGACCGAATTTACCAATATGGTGGCTGTTTCACAAATGACACCAGGACCTATTGGGATCAATTCAGCTACGTATGCAGGATATTTGGCTTCGGGCAATGTTTTTGGTTCGTTGGTGGCTACTGTAGGTGTAGTATTGCCGTCGTTTATCATTATGTTGGTGATAGCCAAGATGATGTCCAAAATGAAAAATAACAAATATGTGGATAGTGCTATGCAAGGGCTTCGTCCTGTGGTTGTGGGCTTGATTGCTGCTGCTGCCTTGTTATTGATGAATGAGGAAAATTTTGGTCCACAGTGTGCTGATTATGTGAGTTGGATTATCTTTGCTGTCGCATTTATAGCCACTAAATGGTTGAAAGTTCATCCTATTTTGATGATTGTGATAGCGGCTATTGTGGGATTGATTATTTATTGATATGGCATGAGTTGGCAAAGTCGAACAGAATTAATGTTTGGTGTTGAGAGTGTACGCCAGCTAAATCAAGCCCATGTGCTAATTGTTGGGTTGGGTGGAGTTGGAGCGTATGCTGCTGAAATGCTTTGTCGTGCTGGAGTTGGAGAATTCACGTTGGTCGATGGTGATACGGTAAGTGATTCTAATCGTAATAGACAATTGGTGGCACTTAATTCAACTATGGGTCAATTAAAAACAGATGTATTAGCGGTACGTTTGCGTGATATAAATCCTGATGTTAAATTGCATCTTTATCCTGAATTTTTACGTGATGAACGGACTGGAGAGCTGTTGAAAATGGCTCAATATGATTATTTGGTTGATGCAATTGACACGTTGAGCCCCAAGGTTTTTTTGTTACAACAGGCGTATTTGCTCGGAATTCCAACGGTTTCAAGTATGGGGTCTGGTGGAAAAGTTGATCCTGAACAAGTGAAAATTTGCGACATAGCTAAATCTGATTATTGTAAATTGGCTCGTATGGTGCGTAAACGCCTTCACAGGTTGGGCATTCGTAAAGGTATAACGGTGGTTTATTCTGCTGAAGCAGTTCCGGCTGAATGTATTGTAATGATGGAAGGAGAACAAAATAAACTATCGAACGTAGGTACGGTATCCTATATGCCAGCTGTCTTTGGGTGTTATTTAGCATCGCACATTATTCGTCAATTAGCATTACCGAAAAAGTAAAAAAGTGTAGATTATGATTATTGCAAAAAATATAACTAAAAGTTTTGATACGCTTCAAGTGTTGAAAGGTGTTGATTTACATATCGCACCGCGTGAAATTGTCTCTATTGTAGGTCCTAGCGGAGCAGGGAAAACCACATTGCTACAACTGTTGGGCACTTTAGATCGCCCCGATACGGGAACTATTCAAATAGCTGGTGTTGATGTACTTGGATTGAATGATCGGGCGCTCTCTTTGTTTCGTAACAAACACATTGGTTTTGTATTCCAATTTCATCAATTATTACCTGAATTTACGGCTATGGAAAATGTGATGATGCCAGCGTTAATTGCCGGCATGAGTTTTAAAGAGGCTGAAACTGAAGCTCGTAAGTTGCTCGATTATCTTACATTAACTGATCGTACAGAACATAAACCGTCAGAATTATCGGGTGGTGAGAAACAGCGTGTGGCGGTTGCGCGGGCGTTAATCAATAAACCTTCTGTGATTTTAGCTGACGAACCTTCGGGTAGTTTAGATAGTAAAAATAAAGACGAGTTACATCGTTTGTTGTTCGATTTGCGTGATAATTTTAATCAAACCATTTTAATTGTGACTCATGATATGGAATTGGCCTCTATTTCGGACAGGGTGGTTTCTATGCGCGATGGTGTAATTGTTTAAAATCCTTGATAATGAATTGGTTGTAAATAAATCTAATCCCCGTTTTTGTTTTTTTCAAAAATGGGGATTTTTCATCTCTTTTTTTGTACCTTTGGACTTTCATTTAAAATCATAATTTTTGTTGCTAACATGAGTAAAATTGTAGATAAATCTTACTTTTCGCCCAATGTAGTACGTCTTGAAATAGAAGCGCCGCTTATTGCCAAATCACGTAAAGCAGGTCATTTTGTAATTGTTAAAGTAGGCGAAAAAGGAGAGCGTATCCCTTTAACCATTGCTGATTCAAATTTAGAAAAAGGCACTATTACTTTAGTGGTGCAAAAAATGGGTGTTTCTTCTACTAAATTGTGTTCGTTAAATGTGGGAGACGAAGTGACTGACTTGGTTGGGCCACTTGGTAAAGCCACTCATATCGAAAATTTCGGGACTGTTGTGTGTGCTGGTGGTGGGGTTGGTGTTGCACCGTTGTTGCCTATTGTAACTGCGCTTAAAAAAGCAGGTAACCGTGTTATAACTGTGTTGGCAGCTCGTACCAAAGAATTGGTGATTTTAGAAGAGCAAATGCGTGCTTTTTCTGATGAAGTTATTGTTATGACCGATGATGGCTCTTATGGGCGAAAAGGTTTAGTTACCGAAGGTGTAGAGTCTGTTATTCAACGTGAAAAAGTTGATTTGTGTGTAACAATTGGACCTGCCATAATGATGAAATTTGTGGCGCAATTAACAAAAAAATATGACGTTCCAACAGTGGCATCACTAAACACTATTATGGTTGATGGCACGGGAATGTGTGGTGCATGTCGGGTTACGGTGGGCGGGCAAACCAAATTTGTCTGTGTTGATGGACCAGAGTTTGATGCGCATCAAGTTGATTTTGACGAAATGATAAAGCGATTAGGTGCTTATCGAGATGAAGAACAAGTGGCAAAAAAACAGGAATAAAATTAAGTCGGGTAAAACAGCTTCCCGTAGAATGAAAAATAGAAGCGTGTTATACGCAAAATGTTAACTAAAACATGGAAGAAAAAGGAAGAAATACAACTTGGCGTGAAACGCTACGAAAATCACTAACAGCAAAAGAACGTGCTGCTATAGAGCGCGTTAAGATGAATGAATTGCCAAGTGATTATCGTTGTCATAATAGCGAAGAGGTAAATCAAGGGTTAACCTTGCAACAAGCTATGCAGGAAGCTCAGCGTTGTCTTGATTGTGCTAATCCACAATGCGTTACAGGGTGTCCGGTATCTATCGACATTCCACGATTTATTAAACACATTGAAGCAGGCGAAGTGCTTGAAGCAGCGAAAACGTTAAAAGAGACTTCGGCTCTACCTGCCGTATGTGGACGTGTTTGTCCGCAAGAAAAACAGTGTGAATCAAAATGTATTCACTTAAAAATGAATAAACCTGCTGTAGCTATCGGTTATTTAGAGCGTTTTGCAGCCGATTATGAGCGTGAAAGTGGGCTGATGAGCGTGCCAGAAGTAGCACAGCCGAACGGAATTAAAGTGGCAGCAGTTGGGTCTGGTCCTGCGGGGTTGTCGTTTGCTGGCGATATGGCAAAACTTGGTTATGATGTCACTGTTTTTGAAGCCCTTCATGAAATTGGAGGTGTGTTGAAATACGGAATTCCAGAGTTTCGTCTGCCAAACTATATAGTAGATGTTGAAATTGAAAATCTAGCCAAAATGGGTGTAAAGTTTGTCAAAAACTGCATCGTTGGAAAAACTATCAGTTTCGACGATTTAAAAGAAGAAGGTTTCCGAGCAATGTTCGTAGCAAGTGGAGCAGGTTTGCCAAATTTTATGAATATTAAGGGTGAAAATTTGATTGGTGTGATGTCGTCCAACGAATACTTAACGCGTGTAAACTTAATGGGAGCAGCCCACGATGATGCCGATACGCCTGTTTTGAAAGGGAAACATGTGGCGGTCATCGGTGGTGGTAATACGGCTATGGACTCCGTGCGTACAGCTCGCCGACTTGGCGCTGAGCGTGCAATGATTGTTTATCGACGCTCGGAAGAGGAGATGCCAGCTCGTCTTGAAGAGGTAAAACATGCCAAAGAAGAAGGTGTTGATTTTTTAACGTTGCATAATCCTGTTGAATATCGTGGTAATGAAAAAGGCCGCGTAACAGGTATGTTACTTCAAAAAATGACACTTGGCGAGCCAGACGCTTCTGGACGTCGTAAACCAGTGGAAATTAAAGGTGCGCAAGAGTGGGTTGATGTAGATGAAGTGATTGTAAGCGTGGGAGTTTCACCTAATCCGTTAGTGCCAAGCTCTGTAAAAGGACTCGAAGTTTCTTCGAAAGGAACGATTGTAGTGGCAGACGACACCATGCAGAGTTCAATTCCTATCATTTTTGCCGGTGGCGATATTGTACGTGGTGGTGCAACAGTTATTTTAGCGATGGGCGATGGGCGAAAAGCAGCCGCTGCAATGCATGCAAAAATTCTTTCTGGCGAAATTTAAGTAGTTTTTAACTCTTTTTTTTGAAAATTACGTACAAATGTGTACATTTGTACGTTTAATTGGTAACTTAATCTAGTTTATCTGACGATTATTTCATGAATATTTGTGTATTTTGCGCTTCGAGCCCTCATGTAAGTGATGCTTTTAAAACAGAAGCACGGTCAATTGGGCGTTTTATTGCAGAAAATGGTCATACATTGGTATATGGCGGTGCTACTGGCGGGTTGATGGATGCGGTGGCTGAAGCGACGCACGAGTTAGATGGCGATATCATCGGTGTAGTTCCCGATTTAATTGTAGAAAAAGGAAGAAAAAGTGCTTTGCCCACGCAGTTATTTCAAGTAGGAACCATGAGTGAACGCAAAGAATTGATGAAAGAGTACGCCGATGTTTTTGTGGTTTTAGCAGGTGGATTTGGTACTTTGGATGAGCTGTTTGATGTGTTAGCATCGGGTATGGTGGGTTACCATGACAAACAGACTATTTTGGTCAATTCTGATAATTATTTTTCAGGCTTGTTACAACAAATTGATCGTATGATGGCTGAAGGTTTAGGTTACAAAGCTCGTCAAAGCGGCTTGCATATTTGCCAATCAGCAGAGGAGTGTACGGCATGGTTAGCAGAGCAGGCGGAAAAATTATGAACAACACAAACAAAAATTAATTCGATAAAACTTTAAACTCAAATCAATATTATGAATCTTTTTTGGCAACGAATTTTAGGACGCATGCAGAGTACTGCTAAAATGGAGGCACGTCATGCCGCATTAATGGCTGAGTACAAACGTTATGTAGGTGTAGAACAATCGAAAGAATTGGCAGAATATCGCGAATTATTTCATCGTGTAAAATCAGCAGATTTCAAGGAAAAGAAAAAAACCTTGATGAGTCGTAAATATAAAGATACCAAAGAGTATCACGACACTCGCAAGTTTAATCGTTTAACTAACGATAAAAACATTGTGTTGTACTACGAAACACTTAACAGTCAAATTTTAAAAGATTATTTATCCTTTAAAGCTACACCAGAATACGAACTTTTAGGCAAAAAAAGTGAAGTTAAAAAGTCTGCAGATTTAAAGCGTTTACGTGATTTTGAAAAATCGAAAGAATATAAAAATTACATGCGTTTTCATAATTCATACATCATCAAAAATTATGAAGAGTTGCGTCAAAAGATATCAACCCCTGAATTTAAAAAAGAAAACGATTTTTGGGCAGATCCTAAACGTTGGGAAAAAACACCTGAGTTTATTGAAGAAAAACGTTATGCGGAATTGTCAAAAAATGAGGATATTAAATTCTTCGAAAAAACCAATTCTGCTAAATTTTCACGCATGCGTCAATACACATTAACGTTCTCTGATACTTTTGATTGGAATACGTTGAATGCGTCAAATTGGGAATGTGGTTTTAACTATGTTAATGATAAATTAGTTGGTAATCACTCATTTACTAATGAGAAACAAGCGAATAACGAAGGCAATAATGTGAGTGTTTATGCAGGTGAATTGAACATTCACACCCGCAAAGAACGTAAATTAGCTTTAGCTTGGGATAAAACGCGTGGTTTTGTTAATCGTCAGTTTGAATATACGTCTGATGTGTTACATGGAACGCAGTCTATTTCTCAACAAGGTGGGTTGTTTCGTGCAAAAATGCGTTTTGTGGGTAAAGATTTAACACATGCTTTTTGGTTGACCGGCGCTCGTCAATTACCACATGTAAATGTTTGTGTATGCGATGGGAAAGATATTGAAGTGGGTACACACTGGGCAACTAAATTTGAAAAGAAATACACCTCTACTAGAGTAAAAGGCTTGCGTACTAGTGATTTTTATATCTACACTTTAGAATGGACACCGAAAGAATTGATTTGGTATGTTAACAATGTGGAAGTATTCCGTACAACAGAAGGTGTTCCCACTGAACCACTTTTCCCTATGTTGAATTCGTTCATTTCGAGTAAACAAAAAGGTGGCGAAGGTACGATGTTAGTTGACTGGATAGAGATTTATCGTGCTAATGATTAATTATGGCGCTTTTAACAAAAGTAGTTAAATCTGTTTCAGTATTAAATCGTTTCGAAATAGGCAGTGGACGTCCGTTTACGCTTATTGCTGGTCCGTGTGTCATCGAAAGTGAGCGTATGATAATGCAGGTGGCTGAAAATCTAAAACAAATTTGTTTTGATTTAGACATCAATTTGATATTCAAATCCTCCTTTGATAAAGCAAATCGCACATCATTGAACTCTCCGCGTGGCGTTGGAATAGATGAAGGTTTACGTATTTTACAAAAGGTTAAAACCGAGCTTGATTTGCCGCTAATTACGGACGTACACGAAAGCTGGCAGTGTGCTTCTGTGGCCGAAGTGGTTGATGCACTACAAATTCCTGCGTTTCTATCACGACAAACTGACTTATTATTGGCGGCTGGTCGCACAGGTAAGATTGTAAACGTCAAGAAAGGTCAATTTATGGCGCCTTGGGACATGAAACAAGTCGTTCAAAAAATGGAGTCGGTAGGTAACTACAACGTGATGCTGTGCGAACGTGGCTCTTCTTTTGGTTACAATAATTTGGTGGTTGATATGACCGGCTTGGTAGAAATGCGAACATTTGGATATCCTGTGGTATTTGATGCAACGCATTCGGTACAAAAACCTTCTGGAAATGGTACTATAACAGGTGGCAATCGCGATATGGCGCCATATTTAATCAATGCAGCTTTGGCTGTTGGTGTTGATGCCATATTCGCTGAAGTACATCCTGATCCTGATAAAGCATTTTCCGATGCCGCTAATCAGTTACGTTTAAGCACGTTAAAACCAATTTTAGAACGTGCAAAAGCTATTGATACTATTACTAAAAATTTATAACGTATGGATTTTGTAGCGCGTAGCAAGGAAGTTTTTCAAGTCGAAATAGATGAAATTCAACGAGTTGCAAATCGTATTGGTGATGAGATCAATCATATTGTTGAACTTATTTATGCGCATAAAGGCAAGGTTGTAATTACAGGTATTGGTAAAACAGGTATCATTGGTAAAAAAATTGCAGCTTCGTTAGCTTCTACAGGCACACAAGCTATTTTTATAAATGCTGCTGAGGCATTACATGGCGATTTGGGTGTGGTGTCACGTGGTGATGTGGTTATTGCAATTTCAAATAGCGGCGAGTCGGAAGAGATTTTACATGTCGTACAAACGGTAAAAAAAATGGCTTGTCCATTGATAGCAATCACAGGCGATGTGAATTCAACTTTGGCTAAACAAGCCGATTATGTATTAGATGTTGGCGTGCAACGTGAAGCGTGTAATATAGGCTTAGCACCAACAACCTCAACGACGGCAGCTTTAGTTATGGGCGATGCGCTCACTGTTTGCTTGATGGAAAAACGCAATTTCAAACCCGAAAATTTTGCGTTGTATCATCCAGGAGGGGCATTAGGACGCCGTATGCTTACTCAGGTGCGTGATTGTATGACAGATGTGGTGCCAATGGTAAACGAATCAACTGCATTTAAAGATGTGATAGCTGAAGTAAGTTTAAAGCGACTTGGAATCACAATGGTTGCTGATAAATCAGGCAAAGTTACGGGTATTATAACTGATGGTGATATTCGTCGTGCAGCTCAAAAATATAGTGATTTCCAAAATTTGGTGGCGGCCGACTTTATGACTCATGGTTTTAAGCGTATTTCAGCTTCTTTAATGGTAAATGATGCTTTGGAAATTATGGATCGCTATAAAATTACGACATTAGCCGTTGTGGAAAAAGAGGTTGATAATGCGCCAATTATTGGTATTTTGCATATTCATAATGTATATGGTTTTACCAAACATTATTGATAAAACATAAAAGATAATAGAAAAGATGATTCAACAGAATCATCTTTTTTATTTGTAATAAGAGCTGTTATTTAGTCATTTCAAGCATTTTTAAAATAGGTTTGACCGCTTTTACACGAATCTCCTCATCAACTAAAATTTCAGGCGACTCGTTTTTCAAACAATTGTAGATTTTTTCCAACGTATTGAGACGCATATATTGGCAATTATTGCATCCGCAAGTACTCTCTTCAGGTGGCACGGGAATAAATGTTTTGTTGGGATTTCGTTTTACCATTTCATGTATAATACCACTTTCAGTCGCAATCAAAAATGTTTTGTCGTTACTTTGGGTTGCATAATTTAACAGAGCTTGCGTCGAACCGATGTGATCAGCCAACAACAATACTGTGTTTTTACATTCTGGGTGTGCTAATACTTTAGCTTCAGAATGTTGTTTTTTTAATGCAACGAGTTTTTCTACTGAAAACTGTTCGTGTACGTGGCAAGCACCATTCCATAGTACCATGTTGCGACCGCTAATTTTATTGATATAATCACCTAAGTTGCGATCGGGACCGAAAATAATTTTGGCATCTTTGGGGAACTGCTCCACAATTTGGCGTGCATTGGTTGATGTTACTACTACATCTGTCAACGCTTTTACTGCTGCTGTGGTGTTTACGTACGAAATTACTGTATGATCAGGATGTTGTTTGATAAAAGCTTCAAAATCTTCTGCTCTACAACTATCCGCTAACGAACAGCCTGCATTCATATCGGGTACCAATACTTTTTTGTGAGGAGATAGTATTTTAGCAGTTTCGCCCATAAAATGAACACCACAAACCACTAATATATCGGCACGCGTTTTAGTAGCCCATTGTGCTAAAGCCAAGCTATCACCAACCATATCAGCAATATCTTGTATTGCGCCATCTTGATAGTAATGCGCCATGATGACTGCATTTTTTTCTTTGCGCAGAAGGTTTATTTGTTCTATAAGTTCAGATTGTTTCATATCTTAAATACCTTTTGTAAGGCAAATTCACGTATGTTATAATATTGAGCAAAGATATAATTATTTGTCAGATGTGGCAAATTGCAGATCGTGAAAATCCTGCTACATCTTACTTCAAATATGAAAAAAATCAGTTACTTTTGTTTTTACTAAAATTTTAAAGCAAAAAATTATGAAGAAAAAGGTTATAATATGGGTTGCTCTATGGAGTTCTATCACTATGCTGTCTGCGCAAACCAGTGTAAACTTAGTGCAGGAAGACGATGTTTGCTCTGATGGAATTATGTATAAATTGCCACTTACAACTTTGGTGTTGCAAGCGGATGTTGTACAAGTTATTGAAAAACAGGGCCCTTTTTATAAATATACAGAACGCTTTTTGGGAATGACAGATTTTATTACTGAATCTAAAACCGATTGGCAATTGCAAGGTGTTCGGGTTTTTTATCGCACAGAACCAGATAATACAAAATGCTATCATATTGCTATAAATAAAAAAACTACAGCTTTCAATGTTGAATTAGATAGTAAGGGTGTAATTCGAACAATCAATCAACGTACTCATACAAAACCAAATCGCTCTAAAAAGAGTGAACCGGTTGCTGTAGATACCGTTATTCGCTTTGATTTTGCTCAATTGGGAGAAGAGGCTTTGGTTTCCAGTTCTATCCCGAAGATGGCAGAAATGGCCGCCAAGCAAATTTATCATATTCGAGAAAGTCGTACCAATTTGTTATCAGGTGATAATGAAGAACTTCCAGACGGTGTATCACTTACGCTGATGCTTCAAAAGTTGGACGAAACAGAAGCTGAGTTGATGGCATTATTTATAGGTAAACGTATTGCTGTACCAGTTTCTCGTAAATTTTATGTAACACCACGCGAGGCACTCTCCAATCAAGTTGTTTTTCGTATGTCGGCAGTAGCTGGTATAGTTGAGTCTGATAATTTATTAGGTCGTCCTGTTTATCTTTCTGTGAAACCGAGCATGGTAACAGATCCAGCACTGATTATCAATTCAAAAAAAATGTGTGGCCCTTACTACAATGTCCCGGGTTCAGCAGAAGTTGTAGTAGCTGACGGTACAAAAGTTTTAGCCGAAAAAACAATTACAATGCCTCAATTTGGAGTGGTGGCTTGTTTGCCAGCACTATTATTTGATGGTGTTTATACAAAGGTAGAATTTACTGATTTTGGTACAATTAAGTCGATTTCAAAATAGGAATGAGTGATTTTATAGAGATAAAAAATGCGCGTGTTCATAATTTGAAACATGTTGACGTTAAGATTCCTCGCAATAAATTAGTAGTTGTTACAGGACTTTCGGGCTCCGGAAAATCATCGCTGGCTTTCGATGCGTTGTATGCCGAAGGTCAGCGTCGTTATGTAGAGAGTTTATCAGCTTATGTACGCCAATTTTTGGGACGCATGAATAAACCCGAAGTGGATTACATCAAAGGAATTCCTCCAGCTATCGCTATCCAACAAAAAGTGATTAGCAACAATCCACGCTCTACAGTGGGTACATCTACAGAAATTTATGAATATCTAAAACTGTTATTCGCTCGTATAGGACGTACATATTCACCTATTTCTGGCACGGAAGTGCGTAAAGACAGTGTATCGGATGTGGTTGATTATATGATTAAATTATCAGAAAATACGACTGTCTATTTGTTAGCTAATTTCCCTATATCGGAAGATAGAACAATCATTCAGCAACTTGAACTATTTCAGCAACAAGGCTTTTCGCGTGTTGAGTTGCAAGGGGAATATTTTCGTATCGCTGATATATTGGCACAACCGTCATTACTGAAAAAAAATGATAAAATTCATTTGTTGATTGACCGTGTTGTGGTAAAACACGATAAAGAAACACAAAATCGTTTGGCTGATTCTGTTCAAACAGCTTTTTTCGAAGGGCATGATACTTGTTTGGTGGTTTATCAAAAAGGCGACAAGCTAATAAAACGTCAATTTTCCCATGCGTTTGAAGCTGATGGTATGCTGTTTAATGAACCGAGCGATTATATGTTTAGTTTTAACAATCCGCTTGGTGCTTGTCCCACATGTGAAGGTTATGGTAAGATTATAGGTATCGACCCTAATTTAGTTATTCCTAATCAATCGTTGTCAATATATGAGGATGCAGTAGTTTGCTGGCGAGGTGAGGTGATGAGTGAATGGAAAAAGGAGCTCATTTACAATGCTGATAAGTTTGGATTCCCTATTCATAAACCCTATTTTGAACTATCACAAGAAGAAAAGGATTTATTGTGGACAGGTAATAGTTATTTTGGGGGACTAAATAAGTTTTTTAAATTCCTTGGGTCGCAACAATATAAAATTCAGTATCGTGTGATGTTGGCGCGTTACCGTGGAAAAACTACTTGCCCTGAATGTCACGGTACTCGTTTACGTAGAGAGGCTCAATATGTTAAGATTGCAGGCAAATCAATTACCGATTTAGTGGAGTTGCCCATAGATGAATTATTACCATTTTTCACCAAATTAGAATTAACCAAACACGAGCAACAAGTAGCTAAACGTTTGTTGATTGAAATTACTAATCGTTTACAGTTTTTAGTGGATGTAGGTTTGGGTTATCTTACGCTTAATCGTCAATCCAACACATTGTCGGGTGGCGAAAGTCAGCGTATTAACTTGGCTACGTCATTAGGTAGCGCATTGGTAGGGTCGTTATATATTCTTGATGAACCAAGTATTGGTTTGCATTCTCGTGATACGGAACGCTTAATTCGTGTATTACGTCAATTACAAGAATTAGGTAACACGGTAGTCGTTGTTGAGCATGATAACGATATTATAAAAGCAGCTGATTATCTCATAGATATGGGACCTTTGGCTGGGCTCTTAGGAGGAGAGGTAGTGTGGAGTGGTGTAGCAGCACAGGCTACACCAGAACATATTGAAAAGTCGTTTACATTAAAATATTTGTTGCAAAAAGAGCAGATTGAACTTCCTTTATCTCGTCGTAAATGGGTAAATTATATTGAAGTACTTGGTGCAATAGCCAATAATTTGAAAAATATAAATGTAAAGTTTCCACTAAACGTTATGACTGTTGTAACTGGCGTTAGTGGTTCAGGTAAATCATCGTTAGTGCGTGATGTGTTTTATGCGGGGTTAAAAAAACAGTTAAGCGGTGCTGCCGTTGTCTCGCCAGGAGCATTTGCAGGCTTGAAAGGCAGTTTTCATCTTATTTCGGATGTTGAGTTTGTGAACCAAAGTCCCATTGGCAAATCATCGCGTTCCAATCCGGTGACCTATATCAAAGCGTATGACGATATTCGAAAACTATTTTCAGAACAGCCTTTGGCGAAACAGATGAATTTTACGTCAACTTATTTTTCGTTTAATCAAGATGGAGGACGTTGTGAAGTGTGTCAAGGAGAAGGTACGGTTACTATCCCGATGCAATTTATGGCCGATTTGGAGTTGGAGTGTGAAGCATGTCATGGGAAACGTTTTAAATCCGACATCCTCGAAGTGCGGTATCATGAAAAAAATATTTTCGACGTGCTTGAAATGACTATCAATCAAGCTATTGAATTTTTCTCAGAACATCAAGGTTCAGTTGAAAAACGAATTGTGAAACGTCTCAAACCGTTACAAGATGTAGGTATCGGTTATGTGAAGCTGGGACAATCGTCTAACACTTTGTCTGGTGGCGAAAGTCAGCGTGTTAAGTTGGCCTCTTTTTTGGCGAATGAAACACTACAACCGATGATGTTCATTTTTGACGAACCAACTACTGGATTACATACACACGATATAAAAACCTTGTTGAAAGCTTTTGATGCGTTGTTGGCAAAAGGTCATACGGTTGTTATCATCGAGCATAATTTGGACGTGATTAAATGTGCCGATCATATTATTGATATTGGTCCTGAAGGAGGAAAGGGCGGAGGACAAGTCGTTTGTGAAGGTACACCTGAAGTGATTGCTGCCTGTCAAGAATCTTATACAGGACACTATCTAAAACCTCTTTTGCAAACTTTGTATGGCTGAGAACAAAATTAAACAACGTGTTTTTTATGCTTTGTTTATTCCCACGCTGTGCGTTTTTAGTATGGGATTTGTGTTTGTGCTTATGCAGTGGTTTCATGTTGATGCTGAAATTGGTGGCATTTTGCCACGCACATGGAAAGGATTGCTAGGAATTTTTACACATATTTTTGTGCATGCTTCGTGGCAGCATTTATTAAATAATGTAGTGTCGTTTTGGGTGTTGTCCGTTTCCTTGTTTTATTTTTATCACAACATTGCCCTTAAAATTGCTTTCTACGAATGGTTATTAGTGGGTGTGTGTATTTGGCTTGGTGGACGTGCAGGCTGCCATGTTGGAGCTAGTGGAGTTATCTATGCTTTGGCTTTTTTCTTGTTGGTGAGTGGCTTCATTCGCCATCATATACCACTTATGGCCATTTCATTTATAGTTATATTTTTATATGGCAGCATGGTTTGGCATCTATTTCCTTGGCAGCCAACAGATACTGTATCGTGGGAAGGACATTTGTTTGGGGCAATAATTGGGGTTGTGCTTGCGTTTGTATATAGACATCAAGGACCTCAAAAAATAGTCAAAATTTGGGAAGAAGAGAGTTCGGATGAGGAGGAATATTGGAATATTCCGCTAGAAGACGAAGAAAAGCTTTCCTAATAGAACAATTTACGTTACTTTTGTACACTTAATTTTTAAATAGCCTATTTACTATGGAAAATGAACACAAAGAGATTAATTTGTTGGATTTTATGTATCTCATTTTTAGAGGACTTGCGCGTGGCCTAAAGCGTTTAGGCAAATCGTTGTTACTTTTATTGAGATTCTCGATACAAAATAGTTGGGTGATTTTGGCCTTTATCATTTTGGCCTTTTTTGCAGGTTGGTTTTTTACGACTCCTGCTCGTACTATGTTTAAAGGGGGATCAACCATTTTATTTGTAGAAGAAGCTCGACCTGCGGTACTCGATCATATTGCTCGCTTAAATTCCCATTGTCGCACTAAAGATTTGGCGGTGGATTTGCATTTGCCAGAATCTATAGCCAGTAAAATTCGCAAATTTGAGACATTTAATTGTATTGACGTAAAAGGTGATAAAGTTCAAGATTTTGTGGATTTAGATAATAACCCTGATTTTTTAATAGATACAACGTATGTCGTGATGAACGATCGTTTGTTTTTACGTGTTTCTGCTAGAGGGGTTACCAATTTTAAACCGATTCAAGAAGCTTTACAAACTTACTTTGATAATCAATCAAGTTTTGTGCTTTTAACACAACAAGGTAAATCACGGCTTGAAGGCCAACTTCAAGCGTATAATCACGAGGTGAAACGTTTAGACAGTTTGGCTAATTATGAATATTTCTCACAATTGAAACCTATTGAGTTAGAAGGTGGAAGAACATTTGTTTTTGCACAGAAAGAGAAAGAGTTGTTTCACGAACAACTATTTGAAGTGATGGTACAACGTGACCATGTAGTAACCCAATTAGCACAAAATAAACATGCTGTTAATTTTCAGTCAGATATGGTATTGATGGCTCCATGGCGTATCCTTTGTCTGTTCTTTTGGGTGCTAGGTGGTTATGTGTTTGGCGCTTTTGTGGCGTGGGGGATTGTAAGACGTAAAGAGGTTTGTGAATTTCTTAAGAAATAAGACAACTTCAATATAATTTAGAAAAAGCGACTCTACCGAGTCGCTTTTTTAGTTGTTAGAAATCAACGGATACTTTGAAGTTGACCATAAAACCAGTAAGATAGTTAGGTACTGCAAATTGTTGATTGTAAATATCTGTAACCCAATAATAAGAGTTTACATTCTTGATATTAAAGAGATTAAACAGTTCCAGATTGAGCCAAAGCGCTTTTATCACGTTTTGTTTATCCATAAATTTATCTTGTCCCTTCAAAAAACCACGTGATGCTCCAATATCTACACGGTTATACGCTTTTGTACGCAATACCGCTTGATAGCGCTCACTATGAGGTGGCCCAAATGGTAATCCATCAGACCATACCAATTTTAGGTATATTTTATATTCAGGATGGTTTGGAAAATAATCTTGAAAAAATATGGAGAGGTTATAACGTTGTTCGTTTGGCCTTGAAATATAGCCCGGATGAACAGTGCCTAATAAGTTTCCTGTATTGCTATACACTCGATAAGAATCATTTAAAATATTTTCTTTAGAATACATCCACGAAAATGAAATCCACGAGTCGGTTCCGGGAACAAATTCACCAAATAATTTCAAATCAATTCCTGCCGTTTGTGCTATCGCATTATTTTCGCCAATATAACGAATGCGTACATTATCTACATAGTAGGGATTGATACGATCACCAGGTTTGTAATAACCTTCTATGGTGAATTTAAATGGTCGGTTCCACAATCTAAAGAAATAGTCGGCACCAAGTAGAGTATGTAGTGAGCGTTGTGCTTGTATATTTGGATTTAATGCCATAGTGCTATTTCCTTCAGAATCAGTGGTTTTTGTCCTGATTTCTTTATAAAAAGGCGCTTGATGATATAAGCCGATAGCCATTCTAAAATTGACATCAATAGCCCAATCTGGAAAAAAAGAAGCTGAAAGACGCGGGCTTATAAGCCACTCGTTGTTAAACGACCAATAGTTAACGCGTACACCACCATTTACAGTCCATAAACCTGCATCAGAAGCTATTTTATACGTTTCTTCAAAATAACTTGTAAAGCGTGTTGTACTTAAATCAGTTTTAGCAGCGAGATTATAAATGAGTTCTACCTTTTCTGGATTGTAGGGCAGTGAATAACCAGCAGAATCTCTAAATTCCCATTCGCGTATGCGATCTAAAATAATTTCCTGTTGAACACCTACACCCCACTGCATGTGATGGTTGGCAAATTTAAAATCTCCTAAGTGTGAAATGTTGACAACAGTAGCCGATAGACGGTTACGAGCATGTTCGTGATACGTTCCAACGCCTTGATTATTAGTGCGTCCCGTGTTGTTTATGTCTAAGTCCGACAGCCAATATTGTCCAGTAATATCGTACGTTTCTTGCTCGTTAGTGTTATACGTGGATGTCATTAAACTCAATGTAAGTTGTTTGTGTGGCTGATAATTTACGGTAAACGCTCCAAAATAAGTTCTGAAGATGTCTTTTTCCATGCCCTCAAAAAAGACTTTAAAATTACGATTCATCTGCAAAGTCCCAAATGACGTTTCTCGTTCAATAGGAGTAAAACGATAATAGTTTTGTGAGAAATTACCAAGAAATGAAGCGTCCCATTGTTCGTTAAATTTAAATGTGAGATAAGTTTGGTAATCGACAAAAGAGGGAGAATATTCACCTTGTGTGTCGAGTGTTCCTAGTAGATACGACGAAGTTTTATAGCGAATGCCGTGTACTTGCGTGAAGTTTTTAGATGCAGACCCTAAATAAGCAGAAGCACCAAGTAAACTCAAAGAAATTGAGCTTTCAAACTGTTCAGGTTTTTTGTAAGTAACGTCTAAAACAGAGGACATTTTATCTCCATATTTGGCACCAAAACCACCTGCGGAAAACTGAACTTTGCTTACTAAATCAGGGTTGATAAAACTTAATCCCTCTTGTTGTCCCGCACGTACTAATAAGGGTCTGTAAATTTCGATATTGTTGACATAAACGCTATTTTCGTCGTAACTACCACCACGTACAGAATATTGTGAACTTAATTCGTTGGTAGAATTTACGCCTGCAAAACTCGATAAAATAGACTCTATATTCCCTCCAGATACGTTGGGCATCATTCTAAATTGCTCGGTGTCAACGCCTTGCATCGTGTTGGTTTGACGTTGAAACGCTCTTACTTCAATACTTTCTAATTGTGTCGAAGTGGAAGATAATATTTTAGTGGTATTTATAACGTCTTCTGTTGCGGGAAAAGCGTGCTCTTGGGTTTCATATCCAACACAAGAATAGACGACGTGAAATGTATCGGTAGCTTCAACGCGAAGTTCATAAAAGCCCTGCTCGTTCGTAGCGGTGCCTTGTGTTGTTCCTTTTACTTGCACGTTGGCTAGGTCGATTCCACGATTATGTGCATCTAAAACATAGCCACGTAAATATATTTTTTTTGCAGGAAGTGTACCACACAAAAGAAGTAAAAGTAATATGAGGAGATTTTTTTTCAAATATGCGTGAATTTATCGATATTTATAACGTTAAAATTACTTTATTATTGTCAGTTTAGCATACTTTAGTAGCAATGGTTTTTCGCCATGGTCTTCGAATTGTATAAATGCTTTTGTATTATCACCACTTCCTTCAATAGAGATCACTGTACCATTACCAAATACATGATGATGGACATGCATACCTGCTTTATAAGGATAATTGTGATTTCCTATATTGCTACTTTGATTATTTGGTACAATCCGTTTTAACCGTTGCGGTGTAGCAACCGTTGGTGGAGTATCAAAGTGTGAAAATGTAGGCGCAGCTGGCCGTACTATTTCTGTGTATTGTTTATTGTGGGGTGTTTGAAAATATTGTTCGTCAATATCATATAAAAAACGGCTAGGATTTGAAAATTGAGTTCGACCGTTTCTAAATCGTGATTTAGCATAACTGATTACACAATCTGTTTTTGCACGTGTAAGGGCTACATAGAGTAAACGGCGCTCTTCTTCTAGTTCTCTTTCGGTTTCACATAGGCTAGACGGGAATAAATTTTCTTCAAGTCCAACGATAAAAACGTGTTTGAATTCCAATCCTTTTGCTGCGTGTACGGTCATTAACGTTACGCGATTTTTGTCGTCATCATTCTCTTTATCTTGATCGGTAAGTAACGCCACTTCTGATAAAAAATCGACCAACTTTAATTCTGTATCGCCAACATTTGCTTTTTCTTCGCAAAATTGATTGATGGCGCTCAAAAGTTCTTGTACGTTTTCTTTACGGCTCAATTTTTCGGGTGTGTTATCTACCGAAATATCTTGTATAATACCCGAGGCTATAACCACTTGTTCGGCTACAACGTAGGCGTCTTTATCTTCATTGAGAATTCTAAACTGTTCAATTAAACTGCCAAAATCTTGTAATTTTTTCGCGGTTCCTTTGTTTACATTTAACTCAAAACCACTTGGTTTTGTAATCACTTCCAAAGGGCTAACATTATAAGCATGAGCTGCATTTAAAATTTTCTGCTGCGTTGTTTCGCCAATACCACGTGTAGGATAATTTATTATACGTTTGAATGATTCTTCGTCATTCGGATTGATTATCAATCGTAAATAAGCTAGAATGTCTTTAACTTCTTTACGTTGGTAAAACGACAAACCGCCATAGATTTTATACGGAATAGCGAGTTTGCGCAAAGCCTCTTCTAATGTACGTGATTGCGCATTGGTTCGGTATAAAATAGCATAATCGTTGTAAGCATCTCCAGTATCTTTAATGCTTTCTTTCATAGCTGTTGTCACCGCAAAAGCTTCATCATAATCACTGTAGGCAGAGAGTAATTTAATAGCATTTCCTGGTTCGCCATCTGAAAATACCTGTTTACGAATTTGATTTTTATTTTTGATAATCAAAGAGTTAGCTGCATTTACAAGTAGCTGAGTAGAACGGTAGTTTTGTTCCAATTTAAATAGTTTAGCCCCTTTGTATTGTCGTTGAAACATGAGCATGTTGTCGATGTTGGCACCCCGAAACGAATAGATGCTTTGTGCGTCATCGCCTACCACGCAAATGCGCTGATGATTGGCTGCTAGCTTGCTGATAATGATATGTTGCGCACGATTAGTATCTTGATACTCATCTACTAAAATGTAATCAAATCGCTCTTGATACATGTTCAGAATTTGAGGATTTTTTTCAAAAAGAATATTGGTGTAGAGTAGTAAATCATCGAAATCCATAGCGTTTGAATTACGACAACGTTGACAATAGAGTTGGTAAATTTCTATAAAACGTGGCGTTTGGGAATGTAAATCTGAACGCATTACATCCGAATCATTCGCATAAATATCAGGTGTTACTAAATTGTTTTTAGCAAACGAGATTCGACTTTGTATGTTATTGACCGTGTAAAATTTATCGTTGAGTTGTAACTCTTTAATCAAACTACGAATCAAACTTTTGGAGTCACTTGAGTCGTATATGGTAAAATTAGAAGTGAAACCAAGATGGTGGGCTTCGTAACGTAGAATTTTGGAAAAAATAGAGTGAAACGTTCCCATCCAAAGATATTTAGCACGTTGTTCACCAACCAATTTAGCGATACGTTCCTTCATCTCTGCGGCCGCTTTATTGGTAAAGGTTAGGGCTAAAATTTGGCTCGGATGCCAACCGTTTTGTAATAAATAGGCAATTTTATAAGTCAATACACGTGTTTTCCCTGAGCCGGCACCAGCCACAACCAGCGATGGACCATCTGTATAAGTGACAGCCTTGTATTGATTTTCGTTGAGTAGCTCTTTTAATTGATCAGTTAACGCCATGTTTTGCTAACATTATTACAAACTACAAAGGTACAAAAAAGCGTTTAAACTTTGCAATGAAAAATTAGTTCTTAAAAAATCAGTGAAAGTATCCTCAAAATCAAAAAAAAATACTACTTTTACGCACAGAATACACTACTAATTTTAATTTTTTTATTTATGAAAAGTATTAAAGGAACACAAACAGAAAAGCATTTGATGCAATCTTTTGCTGGCGAAAGTCAAGCTCGTATGCGTTACACCTATTTTGCGAGTACAGCTAAAAAAGAAGGTTATGAACAAATTGCTGCCATTTTCATGGAAACTGCCGAACAAGAAAAAGAACATGCTAAACGTATGTTTAAATATTTAGAAGGTGGTATGGTAGAAGTAAAAGCTAGTTTTCCTGCAGGTGTTATAGGAACAACTTTGGAAAATCTGAAAGCTGCTGCGGAGGGCGAACATGACGAGTGGGCACATGATTATCCTCATTTTGCAGATGTAGCCGAAAAAGAAGGTTTTTTAGAAATTGCTTACATGTATCGTAACATTGCTATAGCTGAGAAAAATCACGAAGAGCGTTATCGTGCATTTGTAGCTAACATCGAAAATAAATCTGTTTTCGCTAAAGATGAAGAGGTGGTTTGGCAATGTCGTAATTGTGGGTACGTGCACACAGGCAAAGAAGCTCCAGAAGTTTGTCCTGCTTGTTTGCACGCTCAAGCACACTTTGAAGTTCAAAAAGAAAATATGTAATTATAAAGCATATTGCATTAAAAAAGGTCATCGTGAAGATGACCTTTTTTAGTTATATTTTGACTATTAATATTCAACCGTAGTAACCGTTATTTCTTTTGCTGATTTCCCAGCTTGCATCACAGAAACGGATTTCCCATCAAGGTTGTTGATGTGAAATACACCTCGTATATCGTGTGTGTGCCCACCCAAAACAAGGTCAATATTTCGGCTGTTAATAGCCAAAATAGAATCAGACATCACATCGGGATTTGATGAATAACCGAGGTGTGAAAGTACAATCACAAAGTCGCACTTTTCTTTGTTTTTCAAAATTTCAGCATAGCGATTAGCTGATTCAATAGGATCGATATAGGTTAGACCTCCAAAATAAGTTTCTAAAATCAACTTGTGTGGATCTACGCCTAAACCTAAAATACCCACTTTTAATCCATCTTTTTTAATTACAGTATAACGCTTTAATAAACCTTCAAGAGCAGTTCCTTCTGCTTCGTAGTTGGTACAAACAAATGGGAAATTGGCTTGACGAATGCGTGCAGCTAACGTATCAATGCCTTTGTCAAATTCATGATTGCCAAGCGTAGCAGCCTCGTAACCCATTTTGTTATAAGCGTCGATTTCTAAACGACCGTCGAACATATTAAAGTAGGGTGTTCCTTGAAAAATATCGCCAGCATCAAGTAAAAGGAGGTTTGGATTAACGGCTCGAAAGCTATCAATAAGTGCTGCGCGCGCAGCGAATCCCCCAAATCCATCTTTTGTGGCTTCAACTTGACTGTGTGAGTCGTTGGTGTGCAAAATGAGCAATTGTTTTGGTGCTTTGTTTGTGCAGGCACTAAGTGCAACTATGGCACCGATTATGATGAGTGCAACGTTTTTATTTTTCAACATAAATTTCATTTTTTAAGGTTGGTTTGATTGAGCGACCTGCAGCTGTCTGGTTTTTAATATCCAGAATAAGCGCATCACGTAGTAAAATATTTAAAGGCTCGATGGCTTTAAAATTAGCAAGTGGGTCTAAGTGGTCGTTTCCAAATGATAAGTAGTCCGTGGTAATGATGCGATAAATTTTGTCTTCGTCAAGCGGTTTTCCTTGTATGCGAACATCTTCTGCTTCATCATCATCTATTTTCATAGAGATTCCTGCCACGGCATCACCACCTTTTTTAGCAATAGCATCGCATAAGTCTTCAACATCTTCACCAGATAATTCTAGAAAGACAAGTGCATTGTCAAAAGGCATTACAAGCATAATATCGCCAACGGTGATGGGACCTTCTTGAATATCATTACGTAAACCACCTAAATTACTAATGGCAATATCGGTAGGCTTAAATTTATTTCCGTAAGCCAACATTGCATCAGCAACAAATCGATTGAGCAATCCTTCGGGTAAACCTTTGCTCATGAGTTGTGCCGACGTTCCGATAACCACATTCATATCAGAGTCCATTTGTATTCTATAAGGCTCTATCAATTTAATCATCGAACTGTCTGAAAAGTTGTCGCCAATAACGGATACAAAATCTTGGGAGATAATACGTGGATTTTTCTGTTGGCAGCCAACTAAAGCGATTATAAACAAGGTTAGAACTAGATACTTTTTCATAGTAATATAAATAGATTTAAGTTTACAATACAACAAAAGCCCTCTGTGTTAGAACTGAGGGCTTTGGCTAGGAGAGGTTCCTAGCAGATTCGAACTGCTGTAGACGGTTTTGCAGACCGGTGCCTAACCACTCGGCCAAGGAACCCTTTTGCGAACGCAAAGGTAATACTTTTTTTTAAATGAGCAATTTTTTTACAGAATTATCGTTTGCGCCCTTGTTCTATATGTTTTAGTAACTCTTTTTTGTATTCATTTTCAGCGGTATAGTAGTTAAATACTTTCTCTGCCGACAATATTTTTAAAAATTCTTTATGATATTTTTGTTTGAGCGCATGTTGTTGTGTTTCGATTTTTTGTAGTTGTTGAAGTGCGTTTTTATATTCATCTTCGCTCCAGTCAGAACTTACACTATGACGAACTGCACGGGCTTGTAGTCTTAATTCATGTCTTTGTGTAGTGAATTGATTGTACAACGGCCAAAACTTTTCAGCTTCTTCAGCTGTTAAACCTACTTTTTTAGTAATAAATGCCACTTTTTGAGCTTCCATGGCTTCGCGTTTGGCATGATTACATTTTTTTTGTTGAGCGGTCACAAAGCCAACACCCAACAGCGATAGCGTAATAAGTAACAAGAGCTGCTTTTTCATAGTTGTAAAATTATTCATTCAAAATATATTCCACCAATAGATCTTCGCTAATATCGGCGCTAATCAAGCTGTCATAATAATCTTCAGCCATTAGTGAGGTGGATTCCTGGTGATTGGTGTACCATATGTAACTCATCACGCCGATAGCCACAACACCTACAAATATAGCTGCTGCATACATCCACGGCTGTAAAGAGCGTACTGAACGTTTCGGAGCAATTTGTTTATCTATATTTAGCGCAAATTGCTCAAAATATTCCTCAGGAACCGTAAAAGGGATTTCCCTAGGAATATTCGTTAATTTTAATGGCGTTTTTTCTTCTTTCATAACTAATAATTAGACTGCTAAACGTATAAAAAGTTTAATTTTCATCCAATAAAAACTGCTCTATTTTTTTTACAGCGTGATGATATGAGGCTTTTAAAGCACCAACCGAAGTTCCTAGTATAGCTTCCATATCCTCATACTTCATATCGTCAAAATACTTCATTTGGAAAACTAAACGTTGTTTTTCAGGTAACGCGAGCATCGCTTTTTGTAGTTTGTATTGTGCTTCGTCGCCCGAAAAATAGGCGTCACTTTCCAGTTTGTTGAGAAGTGTCTCTTCTAAATCCAGTGACGATGTGACGTTCTGCATACGTTGTTGAGCTAAAAACGTGAGCGTCTCGTTTGTAGCAATGCGATAAAGCCATGTGGTAATTTTGCTGTCTCCTCTAAAATTTTGCAGTCCGTTCCACGCTTTCAAAAACGTATTTTGCAATACATCGTTTGTATCTTCATGCGATAGTAACATTTTACGAATGTGCCAGTACAAAGGCTCTTGTGTTAGACGCACGATAGCTGAAAATGCAGTTTGTTTGTTTGCACTTGTCAGCAGGGTTTGCGTCCACAGTTCTATCTCTTTTTCTTTCATACGCATGGTGTCGTGAGCCATATAAAGCCTACAAAAATACGCATTTTTATTTTCAGATTTATGACTTTTAGAATAAAAGGCGTTATCTTTGCAAAAAATACTGAACTTTTATGAATCTAGATACTCAGACTATTTTAATTGCATTTGGTTTAACGCTGATTGCAGGTTTATCTACAGGCATAGGAAGTTTGATTGCGTTTTGTGCCAAAAAAACAAATCAGACCTTTTTAACTGTGTCGCTAGGATTCTCTGCTGGCGTGATGCTTTTTGTGTCGTTTGTCGATATATTTCCAGCTGCAGAAGAGGCTTTCGCTAAAACTCTGGGCGATAATGCTTTATTGGGTACAATGTTGGCTTTTTTTGGCGGTATGTTTTTAATTGCTATAATTGACTTGTTAATTCCCGAGCAAGACAATCCTCACGAAGCAGTTTCGGTGGAAGATATGAATAAATTGCCACTTTGGAAAAAAATGACACATCGCAAACATGTTCATTGTCATCATGATTCACATCATCGCGAACACTGTCATCATCACCATGCAGATGATTCTAAAAAATTGCGTCGTGTCGGCATTTTAGTAGCATTTTCTATTGCTATTCACAACTTTCCTGAGGGGCTGGCGACTTTTGCTGTTGGTTTACAGGGGGTAAAAGTGGCTTTGCCTATTGTTATTGCTATTGCTTTGCACAATATTCCCGAAGGTATTGCTGTGGCAGTTCCTATCTATCAAGCGACAGGTAAAAAGCGTAAAGCCTTTTGGTTATCGTTGCTGTCGGGTTTATCGGAACCATTGGGGGCTTTGATTGGTTATTTTATTTTATTGCCGTTTTGGTCGCCCACGGTCGAAGGTGCTTTAATGGCTTTGACAGCAGGTATTATGGTTTATATTTCGCTTGATGAGCTGTTGCCTACTGCTGAACGTTATGGTAAACACCACTATGCCATAATTGGTGTTGTGGCGGGTATGATGTTTATGGCGTTTAGTATTTTAATGTTACATTGATTTAGTTAGGTATGTCTACATTTTACACAAAAGATAAACTCGAATTTCTAACCGTTGCTGTTGAAACGTGTAAGTTTTTGGAACATGCCAGTGAACTTACTAAAAGCGATTTTGTTTCAAAAACTACAAAATTACTCCCCCTGTTATATCTTAAAACATCTATGGTTCAAGTGTCTGACGATGTGTTTGACGATAACGTAGAACGTTTTGTGACTGAAGTAGAGTATGCCCATTTACGCTCTCAGTTGGCTGATTTGCTTGGCGAATCAGATGATTATTTAGATTCATTTGATGCTAATATGTTATTTAGCGACACTACTTTAGCAGCTACAGTTTCTGAGGATTTGGCCGATGTATATCAATCTTTGAAAGATTACGTAGGTAATTGTCAAGTGGGCGATGAGCAGGTGATGAATGATGCGCTTTTTGTTTGTATTAGCGACTTTAAAAACTATTGGGGAGCACGTCTATTAGGTGCACTACGGGCATTGCACGTGGTGTCTATTGATTTGGCTTCTGCTGATAATCTCTGATTTTGATAAACTATTCTACACATATTACAAAAACAGAACTTGCCGAATTACCCGTTGTTCAAAATTTTGGCAAAATAGTGGTAGTAAATACTTCGCAAGAGGCAGATGATGTTGTTTCGTTATTGATGCAGGAATCCGTTATTGGATTTGATACAGAAACACGTCCGAGTTTTACCAAAAATGTGCGTTATACGGTTTCGTTGTTACAATTGGCTACAGCTAATACGTGCTATTTATTTCGCTTGAAGTCGATAGGGCAGCACGATGGCTTAAAACAGTTGCTGGAGAGTTCGGAGATAAAAAAGATTGGTTTGTCAGTTCACGATGATTTTATGTCGCTCAATAAGTGGATGCGTGTCTATCCTAAGAACTTCATTGAACTACAAAAATATGTTGAGGCATTTGATATAGAAGAAAAAAGCTTGCAAAAAATTTACGCTATCGTATTTGCAAAAAAAATATCAAAAAGTCAACAACTTTCGAATTGGGAAGCTCCTATTTTGTCGCCTCAACAGCAAGCGTATGCTGCTATCGATGCATTTGCCTGCCGAGAGGTTTATTTAGAGTTACAGAAACAAGCTATTGCCTTGTAATTGATCATTCATATATTTCCACTATTTATGGTTGTTGTCTATTTAAAACCTCATAAAGAGGAAAGTTTATTTCGTTTTCATCCTTGGATTTTTTCTGGTGCTATTGCTCAAATTAAAGGTAAACCAGAAGAGGGTGATGTAGTACGTGTAGTCGATTCACAAGGCAATTTCTTAGCCATGGGGCACTACCAAATTGGGAGTATTATGGTGCGTGTTTTATCGTTTTGTGATGAAACTATAGATAGAACCTTTTTCCAAAATGCCATTCGTAAAGCCTACCAAATGCGACGCGACATTCGTGTGGCAGGTGTCGAAAATAACACCACCTATCGTTTAGTGCATGGTGAAGGTGATTATTTGCCAGGCTTGGTGGTCGACGTATATGGCGATACAGCGGTAATACAAGCACATTCTGTGGGTATGCACATGGTACGCGAACAGATTGCGGAAATTTTGGTTGCGGAAATTAACGGCGTCGAAAATGTGTATTATAAATCTGAAGGAACCTTGCCATTCAAAGCACCAATTGTAGCAGAAGATACGTATTTAATTGGTCAGGAAAGCAAATGTATCCCTATAGAGAATGGTTTGAAGTTTCATGCTGATTGGTTGAAAGGACAAAAAACAGGTTTTTTTATTGACCAACGTGAAAACCGCGCATTACTTGAGAAATATGCCCATGGCCGTGATGTGCTTAATATGTTTTGTTACACGGGTGGTTTTTCATTTTATGCCATGCGTGGTAATGCACATTCCGTCCATTCGGTTGATAGCTCTGCTAAAGCCATTGAATTAACCAATAAAAATATTGCGCTCAATTTTGAGAACGACCCTCGACATAAGGCCTTTACGGTGGATGCCTTTAAATTCTTAGATGATATCGACGGTCAGTATGATTTGATTGTTCTTGATCCTCCAGCTTTTGCCAAACATAAAGATTCGTTGCGTAATGCTTTGCGAGGTTACCAAAAATTGAATGCCAAAGCCTTTGAACAGATTAAAATGGGTGGCATTTTGTTTACCTTTTCCTGTTCTCAAGTAGTTACCAAAGAGCAGTTTCGCTTGGCTGTATTTAGTGCAGCGGCACAAAGTAAACGTAAAGTACGTATCTTGCACCAATTAACGCAACCTGCCGACCATCCTGTAAATATCTACCACCCTGAAGGTGAATATTTAAAAGGCTTGGTGCTATATGTAGAGTAATACATATTTGTTATCTTTGCCTTGTTATTATTATATTTTTAACCCAAACAACATTGTAGTTATGAAACGAATTTTAATGTTTACAGCAGCCATTTGTATGGCGTTTATGGTTCAAGCATAGAACGAACTGCTTGGCGAATGGCGAACAATTGACGACAAAACAGGAAAAGAAAAGTCGATTGTGCGTATTTTTAAAGCCACTAATGGCTTGTATTATGGAAAACTTGAGCAACTTCTTCAACCTTCTGCCGATGGTAAACCTCCTGTGTGCACAGAGTGTCAGGGCGCTGATAAAGACAAACCGTTGGTGGGCTTGCTGATTGTACGTGATATGAAGTTTGAAAATGGTAAATTAGTAGGTGGCACTATTCTCGATCCTGCCAATGGTAAAACTTATTACTCGTCTATTGAGTTAGAAAAAGCCACAGGAAAGCTCAAAGTACGTGGTTCTTTGGACAAACGTGGTGTGTTAGGACGTAGTCAATTTTGGGTACGATAACATAAAAAATGTTAAACTTTCAATTTAATTGAAAAATATGTTGTACAGCATAAAAAAAGAGTTTATCTTTGCAATGTGTTTTTCATGGTATTAGATTTAAGGTTAAGAAAAGATTGCGGTTGTCGGGATGACAACCCTTTCTTGTTTTATAGGGGTATTTTCTTTTGAAAATCAACCATTTTAAATAAAAAAATCACTATTCTTCTTATGGCAACTTTATCGAAACGACTGCTGTCTTGTTTCAAATTGGCACTCAAAAAAGCGTCCAAAACCGTGCTTTGGTTGCTGAAAATAATTCTTCCAATTTCGCTTTTTGTGAGTTTTTTGCAGTTTTTCGGCGTTATTGATTGGTTGTCTTTTATTCTGTCTCCTTTTTTTGCCTATTTAGGTCTTCCTGGCGAAGCCGCTATCGTTTTTATTTCCAGTATTTTTTTAGCGTTGTATGCGCCTATTGCTATTATTGCCACGTTACCATTGGGTGTGCGAGAAATGACGATTTTAGCACTAATGTGTTTGATTTCGCACAATATGATTGTGGAAACGGCTGTACAACGTAAAACAGGGTCATCTCCATGGATTATTTTTCCTTTGCGTTTAGGTATGAGCATTGTGGCGGCGTTGTTGCTCAATTGGTTATTACCCGATCAAATGGGTGATATTACTGGAAGTGTTCAAACAGCTGTTGTTTACGAATCGATTTGGGCAATGTTGTGGGATTGGTGCATTATGGCGTTTTTCTTAGTGCTGAAAATGAGTGCTATTATATCGGGATTGATGTTTTTACAAGTGGTATTGAAAGAGTTCAAAATTTTAGATGTGGTGGCACGTCTGTTTGCACCTTTTATGAAAGTGATGGGCTTGTCGAGCGATAGCTCGTTCTTGTGGCTTGTGGCACAAACAGTTGGACTTACTTATGGCTCTGCTATTTTATTGGAAGAGCTGGAAGACCATGACATGAATGCTGAAGATGTAAATTTACTTAATTATCATATTGCTGTAAATCACTCGCTTTTAGAAGATACGTCGCTATTTTGGTCGATGGGTGTGCCTTTGTTTTGGATAACCATTCCTCGGTTTTTATTGGCAGTAGCATTTGTGTGGATAGTACGTGCTTATCGTCGTTTTCTTCCTGCTGTGCGAACTTTATGTTGTAAGTAATGCGCTATTTTTTACTTGGACTTGGTTTTTTGTGTGTAGCACTGGGCGTGTTGGGTATATTCTTACCGCTATTACCTACTACGCCGTTTTTGTTGTTAGCCTCCTATTTGTTTTATCAAAGTTCACCTAAGGCGCATGAATGGCTTCTCAATCACAAGCGGTTAGGTCCTTGCATTACTGATTTTCAGATAGATAAAGCTATTTCGTGGCGAGTTAAGGCGTATTCTATTTCTTTATTGTGGCTAACGATTTTCTTGTCAGTTGTTTTTGTTTTAGAAACATGGTGGGTGAGAATTCTACTGCTTGCTATTGCTGTGGCAGTGACTATACACATCTTGTCATTTAAAACTAAAGAAGAGTAATAAGTGATTCGTAACGAAAAGCAGCTCGTACAGTAAAAGTACGAGCTACTTTTTTATCATGCAAATTGTAGGCACGGTTTATTCTACATTTGTGCGCACTTTGGTGAGAAATTGTTGCATGCCTACCATATCCTTTTTCTCTATAATGGATTGCAAATATGTCATTTGATTTTTAATGGCTTCGATCTGTTTTGCTGTGTGCGGGTTGAATAGAATTTCAGACAATAGATAATCATCTTCTGATAATAAGCCTCTGGCTACCGACAAATGTCTTTTAAAAGTGGTTCCTGGTGCCTCTTGATGTTTCATAACAGCTGCGAAAACCAACGATGATACAAACGGAATTGAGAGCGAGTAAGCAATTGTTTCGTCGTGTTCGGTAAATGTATATTCGAAAATATTTAATTGTAACGAGCTGTAAAAATCCTTGAAAAAGGCTTTGCCCATGTGGTCGCTTTCAGCTATGATAATGGCGCTTTGCGTACTTAAATCAGACAGATTGGCGAACGTAGGTCCAAACATTGGGTGTGTAGAGACATAACGCATGCTTGTACTCTGATAATAAGTTTGAAGTCCAGTTTTTACAGAGGCAATATCAGATAATATACAGTTTTTCGGCAAAAAGGGTAGTACGCTTTCAAATGCACTAATAGTGTTTTTCAGCGTTACGGCATTAATACAAATTTCGGGTTCAAATGCTTTGATTTCATCTAATTTTGTAAAGCGTTGCGTATTGAACACAAATCGTAATTTGCTGGGATTGGTGTCGTAGAGTGCAACTTCGTGCTTCATGCATAGGCAGTCGGTCAAAAACGTCCCCATTTTTCCTGCTCCGAGAATAAGAATTTTCATAATCTGAAATTTAATCGTTATTCATTAACTCAATTTGAACACGCACTGATTCTTCGTGAATGGCTTCTAAAATGGTGCGCATAAACTCGTGGCTCATGCCCAGTTTTTCACCATTATTAATTCGTTTTTCGAGAATTTCGTTATAACGTCCAGTTTGTAGTACCGCAATACCGTGTTCTTTTTTGTACGTTCCAATCTCTTTGGAAACGCGCATACGCTTGGCCAATATTTCTAGTAAATTATTATCTAATTCGTCAATTTCACGGCGTAAATCAACTAAATCTTCGGTAGATTGTTTCATTTCTCGAATGACTAATTTTCGTACAATGACATCTAAAACGTCTGGCGAAATTTGTTGATCTTTATCGCTCCAAGCGATGTCTGGAGTGCAGTGGCTTTCGATAATTAAACCGTTGAACTGTAAATCCATAGCTTGCTGAGAGAGCGGAGCAATAAGTTCACGTTTCCCTCCGATGTGACTTGGATCGCAGAATAGTGGTAATTCAGGATAACGACGATGTAATTCAATCGGGATATGCCACTGTGGTAAGTTGCGATAGATTTTTTTATCGTACGAACTAAAACCGCGGTGAATAGCTGCAATTTGGTGCAAGCCAGCATTGTAAATACGTTCGATAGCACCAATCCAAAGTTCCAGGTCCGGATTTACTGGATTTTTAATCAGTATAGGAATGTCAACACCTTTCAAGGCGTCGGCTATTTCTTGCACAGCAAATGGATTGGCTGTAGTGCGCGCACCAACCCACAAAACGTCAACACCATATTTTAGTGCTTCGTAGGCGTGTTTTGCAGTGGCTACTTCGGTAGCGGTGTACATACCCGTTTCTTCTTTTACTCGGCGTAGCCATTGTAAACCCTCGCTGCCAACACCTTCAAAACCACCGGGTTTTGTACGAGGTTTCCAAATGCCAGCGCGGTAAATTTGAACTCCACTTTTAGCCAGAGCTTTGGCGGTTGTCATCACTTGTTCTTCTGTCTCGGCACTACATGGACCAGCAATAATAATAGGTCGTTTGTGTTCTAATTTGGGGAGTTTAAACCGTTCAAAATTCATATAATTGTGGTTTTATAATTTTATTCTTTTATGTTTTCGTTAATGCGATGGAGTGCTTCTGCTAATTTTTGTTCATTGCTACACAATGAAATACGGATGTAACGTGAGCCGTTGCTACCGAAAATGAAACCAGGCGTAATAAATACATGTGCTTTTTGCAAAACTGCTTCTGTTAACTCTTCAACGTGTTGATAATAGTTGGGTATTCGTCCCCACAGAAACATTCCGACTTGCGATTTGTCGTAGCTGCATTGTAGCGTATCTAAAATCTGTTCTGCTAAATGACGTCGCTTGCTGTACAAGTTGAAATTCATCTCTTCGTGCCAACTTTCATCGTTGTGTAACGCTGTGGTAGCTGCCAATTGTAAAGGTCGAAACATGCCCGAATCAATATTGCTTTTTACTTTTAAAATCCATTCTATAAACGTTGCATTAGAGGCTACCATACCAACACGCCAGCCCGGCATATTGTGACTTTTACTCATTGAATTTAACTCAATACAGCACTCTTTAGCGCCCTCTATTTGTAAAATGCTTAACGGATTTTTATTTAAAATGAAACTGTACGGATTGTCATTGACAATGATAATGTGATGTTTTCGAGCAAAATCCACTAGTTTTTGATGTAAGTTTAATGTGGCATTGGTACCCGTTGGCATGTGTGGATAATTGGTCCACATCAATTTTACTTTGCTTAAATCCATGCGTTCCAAAGCATTAAAATCGGGTAACCAGCCATTGTCTTCAGTGAGATTATACGGAATAACTTCTGCGCCAAGGAGCGTACTTAACGACGTGTATGTTGGATATCCTGGATTTGGGACTAAAACTTGCTCACCAGGATTGACAAACGCCAGGGTAATGTGCAAAATGCCCTCTTTGGAACCTATTAGCGGCTGAATTTCGTTGGCGGGATTGAGTGTTACGTGATACCATTTTTTGTAAAAATCGGTAAAAGCTTGGCGCAGTTCTGTAATTCCTACGTAAGGTTGATAGCCGTGTACATCAGCGTGTGGAGCATATTCGCACAAAGTTTTTATCGTTGTTTCTGATGGGGGCATGTCCGGACTACCTATGCCCAGGTTAATCACATTCTTGCCTTCGGCATTCATGCGAGCAACTTCTTTCAGTTTGCGTGAGAAATAGTACTCTTGCACTGAATCTAAACGTGTGGCACCAACAAAGTTTTTGTTCATAAATAAGTGCATTTAAATAGTTTGTTCGCCTTCAGAATATTCGCCTAAAATTTTGATATTGCGTATCAAAGGGCGAATCGCATCAACTGCTTGCGTATAACGTAAGTAATTTTCAAAACTTAAATCGATGTAAAATAGATATTCCCACTCTTGTCCAATAATAGGTAATGACTGAATTTTGGTCAAATTGATGTGGTAGCAGGAGAGCACGGTAAGCACTTTCGATAAACTGCCTTGTTCGTGTGGGAGGGAAAAAACAAGTGATGCCTTGTTGCATTGTTCTTGTTGCACCATTTTTTCGACTTTATCTTTGTGGGCTACCATTAAAAATCGCGTAAAATTGTGTTTGTTGGTTTCTATTCCTTCTGCTAAAATTTTTAGTCCAAACTGTTTGGCGGTATCTGCGTGACAAATGCCTGCAATGCCGAACTGTTTTTTTGTAGCTATTTCATAAGCGCTTTTGGCTGTATCATCACTTTCTACCAATTGAATATGAGGATGTTCAGATAAAAATTGTTCGCACTGTAACAGTGCCATGTGGTGCGAATGTACTTCTCGAATATTTGTAATATCTTGTCCATCTAAAGCTACCAAACTATGTTTTATGCGTAGTTTGTGTTCGCCAAAAATGCGCAGGTCGCTATCTTTAATGAGGTTATAATTTTGTAACAGGCTACCTGCAATAGTGTTTTCGATAGCGATAGCTCCTACGATAGTTGGATTTTTTCGAACCAAATCAATTGATTCTTTGAACGTATCGCACGGTAAAATTTCTATATCGTTGCCGAAATAGAGGCGTGAAACAATGTCATGAAACGAGCCTTTTGCTCCTTGAATAGCGACTTGAATAGATGAATTCATATATTGTTTTTAACAAACAAAAAATCCTGCTCGTATAGGAGCAGGATTTTTGTATAATTACAAATTTTGAAATCGCAATAACATACATCAAATCCCGCTCTTACTGCTAAAGTAAAAGTAGAAAAAGAAGTAGTTTGAAAATAACGATCTCATATAAAATACTTTAAAACTAGTTGTCTCACCAGGATTCGAACCTAGACAGACAGTACCAAAAACTGTAGTGCTACCGTTACACCATGAGACAATACCGCTTCCTCCGAAGAAGGTGGTGCAAAGGTAAAACTTTTTTTTATTCCCTCCAAAGAAAAACAGAAAAAAGTACAAATAATTCTCATCTCGTATTCAGTCGTATAAAATTAGTAGTTTTTTTGTATATTTGCAGATTGATTTTAAGACCTTGTTAGATGTCGTTGTCCGTTCAATCTATTTGTAAGTCATATTCCAAAAAAGTAGTTCTCAATGACATAAATTTAGAACTAAAAGCTGGTGAAGTTGTTGGTTTTCTGGGACCAAATGGTGCAGGAAAATCCACACTAATGAAAATTATTACAGGCTTTGTGCAACCAGATAGTGGCGAAGTGTTTGTTTGCGGTGAGCGAGTGTCACCATCTAATTTAGTTACACGTAGATTGGTGGGTTATTTGCCAGAGCATAATCCGCTTTATTTGGATATGTATGTACGCGAATATCTTGATTTTGTATCTCGTTTTTACCCATTGGATAATCGTAAGGCGCGTATTGAACAGATGATTGAACGCACAGGTTTGACCGTAGAAGCTCACAAGCGCATCGGGCAACTCTCCAAAGGTTATCGCCAACGTGTTGGTTTGGCTCAAGCGCTTATCCATGATCTACAAGTGCTTATTTTAGACGAGCCCACTACGGGTTTGGATCCCAATCAGTTGGTTGAGATTCGCCAACTGATTGGTGAAATTGGTAAAGAAAAAACGGTGCTATTCTCTACGCATATTATGCAGGAAGTGCAAGCCTTGTGTCAGCGTGTAGTGGTTATCAATAAAGGAAATATCGTAGCCGACGAAGCCGAATCGGTTATAACACAAGGTTCGCAAATGATGCGTTTTGAAGTGGAGTTTTCCAAACCGATAGGTAGTGTTTTGTCGCAGTTTTTACACGATGACATTGTACAGGTGGAAACGATTTCAGATAAAACGGTTCGGATCTCTGCTAAATCGGATATTAGAGAGCTACTATTTCATTTTGCCACCGAACAACACGTGCCCATTCTTACCATGCGACAACTAGAAGAGTCGATGGAGGATTTTTTTAGAGCATTAACCAAGTAATCCTTGATATGTCGGAATTTGATATACATCAATCGCCTTACGAACGTGATAATGACTTAGAACGTGCTTTACGTCCTTTGTCGTTTGTCGATTTTCGTGGTCAAGATAAGGCGATAGAAAATCTTTCTATTTTTGTGCAAGCTGCAAAGCAGCGTAACGAAAGCCTTGATCATGTCTTATTGCACGGGCCTCCGGGACTTGGCAAAACCACGTTGTCCAACATTATTGCTAATGAGTTAGGTGTTGGTTTCAAAGTAACTTCGGGTCCAGTACTTGATAAACCGGGTGATTTGGCTGGTTTGTTGACGGGTTTGGAGCGCAATGATGTGCTCTTTATTGATGAAATTCACCGATTGAGCCCGATTGTAGAAGAGTATTTGTATTCTGCAATGGAAGATTATCGGATTGATATAATGATTGACAAAGGTCCGAGCGCCCGATCTATTCAAATTGATTTAGAACCATTTACGCTGATTGGCGCAACAACACGTAGTGGTTTGCTAACCAGTCCTTTGCGCGCTCGATTTGGCATAAATTGTCACTTTGAATATTATGATGATCGGGTGCTGAGTGAAATCATTAAGCGTTCGGCATCTATTTTAGAAGTTCCTATTGTGGAGAATGCAGCTGTTGAGATTGCGTTACGGAGCCGTGGAACTCCGCGTGTAGCTAATGCGTTATTGCGTAGAGTACGTGATTTTGCACAGGTAAAGGGTAGCGGTAAAATTGATGTGGAAATTGCTCGTTTTGCCTTAGAAGCACTCAATATTGACAAATATGGTTTAGATGAAATAGATAATAAAATTTTATTGACTATTATTGATAAATTTAGTGGTGGACCTGTTGGTTTAACTACAATAGCAACTGCTCTGGGTGAAGATGCGGGAACGATTGAAGAGGTGTACGAACCGTTCTTAATCAAGGAGGGATTTATAAAACGTACGCCTCGCGGACGTGAAGTGACCGCATTGGCATATCAGCATTTGGGACGATTGAAACCAACTGAACAAACAAGTTTATTTTAAAAGAACATAATGGCAGGATTAAAAAAATTGGCACAAGAAACCGCTATTTACGGTATTAGTAGTATTGTTGGTAGGTTTTTGAATTGGTGTTTAGTTCCGCTCTATTCGTATGTGTTAGTTGATTCCAGCGATTATGGCATTGTGACCAATTTGTATGCATGGACAGCATTGATTGTTATCGTGTTGACCTACGGTATGGAAACTGGTTTTTTTCGCTTTGTCAACAAACAACCGAAACATGAACAAGCTGACAATAGAGTTTATAGCACAACACTTACAAGCGTAGGTTTTACGTCGTTGTTGTTTGCTATTACGTGTGTTATTTTTGGTCCTCAAATTGCCACTGCATTGGGCTACGGAGATCATCCTGAATTTATTCAAATGCTTGGCGTGGTTGTCTCTATGGATGCTTTTGACTCCATTCCTTTTTCCTATTTACGCTATAAAAACAAACCGATTGTCTTTGCCAGTTTGAAATTGTTGATGATTTTTGTGAACATCATTTTCAATATCTTCTTTTTGGTGATATGCCCTAAATTGGCCGTTTCGCATCCTGAATGGATAGAGTGGTTTTATAATCCAGATTATGGTGTTGGTTATATATTTGTAGCAAATCTTATTTCTACAACTACAGTTACGTTGGCACTGTTGCCTTATGTATTTGTAGGCAAATGGAATTTTGATAAGGTGTTGTTGCGTAGTATGTTGAAATATTCTTTGCCGTTATTACTGTTGGGTGTGGCGGGTATAATGAATCAAACTATTGATAAGATTATTTTTCCGGTGGTTTATCCAAATCCCGAAGAGGCGATGCGTGAGTTGGGAATTTACGGTGCTTGTTTCAAAGTGGCTATGGTCATGATGATGTTTACTTACGCATTTCGTTTTGCGTATGAACCATTTGTTTTTGCAAAAAATCAAGATGCTGACAGTAAATCCACCTATTCAGATGCCATGAAGTATTTTGTAATTTCTACGCTCTTTATCTTTTTGATTATCATTGCTTATATCGATATTTTCAAATTATTACTTGGACCACAGTATCGTGAAGGAATTCGTATTATACCTATAGTGTTGATGGCCTATTTTTTACAGGGGGTGATGTACAACTTATCGTTGTGGTACAAACTTGTGGGCAAAACTATTTTTGGTGCTTGGTTTTCGCTGATTGGGCTTATTGTTACACTAGTAATCAATGTGGTGTTTATTCCCAAATATAGCTATATGGCATCAGCTTGGGCGGCGCTGATAAGTGCTGTGGTGATGGTTGTTTTATCGTATGGATTTGGACAGAAATATTATCCCATTGATTATAAGTTGAAAACGCTTGCATTCTATTTTGGATTGACTATGTTACTCTTTGCGGGAATGCATTTTGTGTCGTTTGAATCGACAGTTGTCAATATTTTATACAGAACAGTTTTACTAGGTGTTTATGTGGCTGTAGTAGTTTGTCGGGAGTGGTCGCTATTGCATCCTAAAAGTGCTGAAAAGAAACATTTGTAAAAGCAAATAATAGGGATAAACTTCATTTGTTGATAAGTTTTTGTAAAAGCTAACTAACTTAATTGTAGCGTTTCAAATTCTTTTATTACTTTTGTAACTCGATTTGTAAAAACTTACGATATTTAAGATATTTAAACTATGGGACTTTTCTCTCTTACACAGGAAATAGCTATTGACTTGGGAACGGCTAATACCATTATTATTTGTAATGACAAAATTGTGGTTGACGAACCATCTGTTGTTGCTTTAGACAGACGCACTGATAAGTTGATTGCTATTGGTAAAGTTGCTCAACAAATGCACGGTAAAGCACACGAAGGCATACGTACAGTTCGCCCGTTGCGTGATGGTGTAATTGCCGACTTCTACGCTGCAGAATTGATGATTCGTGGCATGGTAAAGTTAATTCCTAATAGAAATAAGCTATTTACGCCTTCTCTTCGCATGGTTGTTGGTATCCCTTCGGGCAGTACCGAAGTTGAAATACGTGCCGTGCGCGACTCGTCAGAACATGCTGGTGGACGTGAAGTGTATATGATTTACGAACCAATGGCAGCGGCTGTCGGTATTGGTTTAGATGTGGAAGCTCCTGCTGGTAATATGGTGGTTGATATAGGTGGTGGAACTACTGAAATTGCAGTTATTTCATTAGGTGGTATGGTAGCCAACAAGTCTATCCGTATTGCAGGTGACGATTTTACTGCCGATATTATGGAGTATATGAACCGTCAGCATAATATCAAAATTGGTGAGCGTACAGCAGAGCAAATTAAAATCAATGTAGGTTCTGCTTTGACTGATTTGGGCGAAGATGCACCAGAGGATTATGTGGTTCGCGGACCTAATCGTATGACTTCATTGCCAATGGAAGTGCCTGTTTCTTACATGGAAATTGCTCATTGTTTGGAAAAATCAATTACAAAAATTGAAGCAGCTATATTGGCAGCGTTAGAAAGTACTCCTCCTGAAATTTATGCTGATTTGGTCAAGAATGGTATCTATTTAGCGGGTGGTGGTGCGCTATTGCGCGGATTGGCTAAACGTTTGACTGATAAAATTCAAATTCAGTTCCATATCGCTGATGACCCACTACATGCAGTAGCTCGTGGTACAGGTGTTGCACTCAAAAATGTTAACAAGTTTCAATTCTTGTTACGCTAATTTGGTGATGGAATAATCAAATAAAACAAGGGTAGAATATTTATTTTACCCTTTGTCTTTTCAAAATACATCTATGTCGGCTCTATTACGTTTTTTTGTACGATTTGCATTACTGTTTGAATTTCTTCTTTTAGAAATCATCGCTTTTGTGCTGATGTTTAACACGAGTTCTTTCCAACAAAGTGTTATTTACAAGGCAAATACGGCTTTTGTGGCTTCAGTATATGAGGTTACAGATGCTTGGGGTGATTATTTTCATTTAAGTACAGATAATCAAAAGTTAGCACAGGAAAACGAGATGTTAGCAAATAAAGTGGCGCATTTAGAAGCAAAATTGGCAGCCTTAAAAGATACAGCATCGCGTGTAACTCCTGAGTATCGTGCTATTTCGGCCAAAGTTGTTTATAGTAGCGTGAATAAAATTCAGAATCATATTTTAATCAACAAAGGCAAAGATTATGGCTTAGCGCCAGATATGGGTGTTATTTCAGACGAAGGCGTAGTTGGTGTTATTGAAAATGTTTCGGAACATTTTGCAGTTGTTTTACCTATCATAAACACCAAATTACTGGTAAGTGGTAAGCTGAAAAACAATAACGTATTAGGTTCTGTATTGTGGAATGGTGTGTCGCCAACAATGGCACAATTTACAGAAATTCCCAGTCATGTGGAAGTGGTAGCAGGCGATTCGGTTGTGACAAGTGGTTTCTCTGCTATTTTTCCCGAAGGTATTTTAATTGGCACAGTTGATAAGGTCGATTACCATTCGCATCAAACATTTTGCGATATAAAATTGAAATTGGCTACCAAATTTCACTCATTACACTACGTGAGTGTATTAGATGTGAATCGTAGAGTAGAACAACAAAACATAGAAAATACCATTCATTGATATGCAAGATCAACTCAAAATTATTTTAAACTTTTTTTTGCTTATTGCAGTTCAAGTGTTGATTTTAAACAACATACAGCTGTTTGGATTGATCAATCCATACTTGTATATTTTGTTTATTATCACATTGCCGATGTCTGTATCTACAGGCGTTATGATGCTGATCGCTTTTCTGCTGGGTGGTATTATTGATATGTTCTCTAATAGTTACGGTATGCACATGTCCGCTTCGGTTTTGGTTGCATTTATTCGTCCGTATGTGATGGGGTTGTTTGCCTCGCGCGAGGATATGGAGAAGCCAGCACCTACCTATCGTAATTTTGGTGTATCATTTTTTAAATATGCCACATCACTTGTGTTTATACACCATTTTGTGCTTTTTTTCTTAGAAGCATTTTCATTTTCTCATTTTGGTGTGGTTTTGCTTAAAACTTTGTGTAGTGGTTTGGTTACTATGCTTCTTATTTTTGGTATTCAAACTATTAATTTTAAGAGAAGGTGATCAACGATTCGTTCAGCAATAGGCAATATGTTATTCGCATTTTTATTGCGGTATTATTGGCTATATTTGTAATTCAATTGTTTAGTCTTCAGTTGATTAAGGATTATGGAGAGCAAGCTGATAGTAATGCGTTGTTACGCCGTACGGTGTATGCGCCTCGTGGTTTGATTTATGACCGCAATGGTGTGTTGCTTGTTTACAATCAGCCCACTTATGACATATTGGTTACCATGCACGAATTGCGTACAATGTCGAAAAACGGAACTCCTCTCGACACTTTGGAGTTTTGTAAAATACTTGCGATAACCAAAGATGAGTTTAATAAACGCATGACAGATGTTAAAAACCGACTTGGTTACTCAGCACGTGTTCCACAACGCTTTATTACGCAACTTTCGCCCACAGAATACGCCGTGTTACAAGAAAAGTTGCATCGTTTTCCCGGCTTTACCATTCAAGGTAGGACGCTGCGTAATTATAGCTATCCTGTCGCAGGACATGCGCTCGGTTCTATTGGTGAAGTGTCGCGAAAAATGATCGAAAATGACCCTTACTACAAACAGGGCGACTATGCAGGGGTTAGTGGTTTTGAAAAATCGTATGAGAAAGCCCTACGTGGAGAGAATGGTGTAGAGATTTTATTGCGCGACGTGGCTGGACGCATTCAAGGACGTTACAAACATGGTGAGTTTGATAAAGCGGCTGTAGCGGGTGAGAATTTGACTGTAACACTCGATATTAAGCTACAAATTTTAGCAGAAGAACTCTTACAAGGCAAAAAGGGGAGTGTGGTGGCTATTGAACCAAGCACAGGTGAAATATTGGCAATGGCTTCTAATCCAACGTGGAATCCTGATTTGCTAGTGGGGCGTCAACGCTCTAAAAATTACGCAATGCTACAAAATGATCCCACGAAACCGTTGCTAAATCGTGCGACACAGGGAATTTATTCACCCGGTTCAACATTTAAAACTCTACAAGCTCTGGTGTGTCAACAGGAGGGAGGAATTACGCCTGAGACGCTTTTTGGTTGTAACGGGCAGGCTTCTACGCCTATTCGTTGTACGCACTACCATGGTTCGCCTGTCAATCTTGAAAATGCTTTAGAGCAGAGTTGTAATCCCTATTTTTGGCATGCCTATCGTGAAACTTTGGAAAAAGGCGGTTATGGCGACCGCAATGCGAATTTCAAAGCCAACTATGAGCGGTGGCGCAATGATATGATTAGTTTTGGGTTAGGTCCTAAATTTAAAGATTCTGACGTTCCCGATCAGGTGAACGGCAGTGTTCCTTCTATAAAAACCTATGATAGGTGGTATGGTGTTCGTGGTTGGAAAGCGCTTACTATTCGTTCAAATGCTATCGGGCAAGGTGAAGTGCTGGTTACGCCGTTGCAATTAGCAAATTCTGTAGCCGTGATTGCTAATGAAGGCTATTACATCACACCGCATTTGCACAAATGCGATTCGATGTTAAAACACAAACACATGTCATTGATTGATAAAAAATATTTTCCTGTAGTCAAACAGGGTATGTGGCGTGTGTGCGAATATGGTACTGGTCGGTGGTATAAGTTAGATAGTATTCCGATGTGTGGAAAAACAGGAACTGTTGACAATAGTCATGGTCGTCCACACTCACTGTTTGTAGGTTTTGCGCCAAAAGATGAACCGAAAATTGCCATTGCAGTAGTGATTGAAACATCGGGTTATGGTGCCACCTGGGCAAATCCTATTGCGAGCGTATTGCTGGAGCAGTATTTAACAGATACAGTAAAACGTACGGCTTTAGTTGATCGATTAAAAAACTCAGTTACAGATCCAGATGTCAAGAAATATTAGCATAAAATCTTCTCTCGATTGGGCCACAGTCATTTTGTATTTGGTCCTGGTGTTCATAGGCTGGCTTAACGTTTATGGCGCCAGTTTTGATTATGATCAAACGTCAATTTTTGATTTTTCATATCGTTCAGGTAAACAGTTTATTTGGATTGTTTGTGCTATCGGTTTGGCGGGAATTATTCTATTGATTGATTCGCGATTTTTTCAAACCTTTGCCATACTTTTCTACATCCTGATGATTGTGCTGCTTATAGTTACAGCTGTGGTTGCACCTGAAGTAAAAGGTTCTCGTTCGTGGCTAGTGTTGGGACCTGTGAGTATTCAGCCGGCTGAATTTTCTAAATTTATAACAGCCTTAGCTTTGGCTAAAGTGATGAGCGGCTATGGATTTAAACTTAATAATTTTAAGAGTTATCTGATTACAGGATTTATAATTCTTCTGCCTGCTATCATAATTATCTTTCAGAAAGAGACAGGTTCTGCGTTGGTTTATGCAGCTTTTCTGTTGGTTCTTTATCGTGAAGGTATGCCCGGTATGATTCCGCTTATTTGCTTCTGTTGTGTAGTTCTGTTTATCATTGTAATTCGCTTTAGCGATGTACCTTTTGCTGGTGTTGAAGCGGCATCTGCGGGATTGGTTGTAGCCTTTATATTGATATTGTTAGCCGTTCCTGTATTGCTATTTTTGTTCAAAAGCGACAAAGAAACACCTAAATACACAGCTTGGGGTTATTTTGCACTATTTGCTTTGGCAACATTCATTCACTTTATGGGGTGGATTTCTGTCAATTTTCTCTATGTGACGTTATTTTGTATTGCAGCATCTATTATATACCTGTCTGTCAATGCTATACGTTTCCGATTGCCCCATTATTGGTTTATAGTGCTTTTCTTGGTAGGTTTTACGGGATATTGCTATTCGGCAGAATATATTTTTGAACGCATTTTGGAGTCTCATCAACAGATGCGTATCAAAGTGGTTTTGGGTATGGAAAATGACCCTCGTGGTGTAGGATATAATGTGAATCAGGCTAAAATTGCTATTGGCTCTGGTGGTTTTTTAGGTAAGGGTTTTTTAAATGGTACGCAAACTAAATTGAAATATGTACCCGAGCAAGATACTGATTTTATATTTTGCACTGTTGGCGAAGAGTTTGGCTTTTTGGGTTCTATAACTGTTTTGGCACTCTACTTGTTGTTTCTATTTCGCTTGATTCATCTGGCTGAACGCCAGCGGGAGCCGTTTGCACGCATTTATGGCTATTCGGTGGTGGGCATATTCTTTTTTCACATAGCCATCAATATCGGTATGGTTATTGGTTTAGCGCCAGTTATTGGTATCCCATTGCCATTTTTCAGTTATGGCGGTTCTTCACTGTGGGCATTTACCTTTTTGCTCTTTATCTTTCTACGTTTTGATATTTCAAAAACGGCACGAGTACATTAATCTTTTCAAGCAATGAGTTCACATTTAGAGCCTTTTGGCGGACTCGAACCGCCGACCTACTCATTACGAATGAGTTGCTCTACCGACTGAGCTAAAAAGGCATTTTCAAAATGCAAAGGTAATACCTATTGCATTAAAATCAAACAAATAAATGCATTTTTTATAGCAATAAAATCACTATGGCTGATAAAATAGAAATAATAAACCATAGTATAATGCCCAACAGTATAGGGCTGAAACCCACCTCTTTGATGTTCTCTTTTGATAAACCTGTTCCAATTAAAAAGAGTGTGTAAATCATACCCATTTTAGCAATGCTAACAGCTTTGGTGTAAACGGCTTGTCCTTCAGGAAAATAAGTGGCTATCAGCATGGCAACAACATAGAGAAAAATGAACCAAGGAATCGTAATTTTTGATTTTTTCTCATGCCCACGATTGTAAAAGAAAGCAACGATAAGTGATAATGGAATAATCCACAATGCCCGAATAAGTTTAGTGGTTGTGGCAATATGTAGAGCTATTTCGCTACGTGTGGCAGCCGCACCAACGACTGAACTGGTATCGTGTATAGCAATGGCGCACCAGTAGCCAAATTGTGTGTCGCTCATATGTAGCCAATCTCCAATGGGCGGGAAAAGAAATAATGCGGCGGCATTTAGCATGAAAATAGTGCCAAGTGCCACAGTCATATCTCTATTTTTAGCGTCGATCACTGGTCCTAATGCAGCAATGGCACTACCACCGCAAATGGCAGTACCTCCAGCTACTAAAATGGTAGTATCTTTATTGATTTTGAGCAATTTTCCAAAAAGTAACCCCAAAATCATAGTAATGGCAATAGAAAAAATAGTAAACAGAATACCTGTTTTACCTGCCGAAATCGCTTGTTCTACATTCATACCAAATCCTAAACCAACCACAGAGGCTTGTAGTAACATCTTGGTAAAAACTTTGTTGTGTTGTATGAAGGGATTTCCTATACTTAGTGCTACGACAAGACCTAATAGTAGAGCTAAACCGGGCGACAGAAAGGGAATGACAAAAAGTAAGAGAACAAAAATAGTTTCGCGCTGTTGTTGTGATAATTTTTGTTTAGTCATGGGCTATTGTTGTTAATGGAGTTTGATGAATTATGCCATTATTTTGCGCACACGTTCCATTTCGCGTTTGTCATCTTTTTCGCGTAGCGATTCGCGTTTGTCGTAGGTTTTTTTGCCTCGTGCTAAAGCGATTTCGAGTTTAGCCAATCCTTTTTCGTTGATGTACAGTTTTGTAGGGACAATGGTTAATCCACTCTCTTTGGTAGCGCGTTCAAGCTTACGCATTTCGCGTTTGGTCAACAGGAGCTTGCGTTCGCGTTTAGTATCGTGATTGTAAAATGTGCCTAAACGGTATAAAGCAATGTGCATATTGCGCACCCACAATTCGCCATTAGAAAATGAGCAAAATGTGTCAACCAAACTGGCTTTTCCTTCACGGATAGATTTTATCTCTGTACCGTATAGGACAATACCCGCTGTGAAACGCTCAATCAGTTCGTAATCGAATGAGGCACGCTTGTTTTTTATACTTATGTTTACTTTGGAATGCATAAAGTCCGTTTAGGCGTGCAAAGGTAACTTTTTTTTTACGTTTACTCATAATTTTATATTGTGAATTTCGCAAAATAGACCTACTTTTGTCTAGTTAAAATCTAACTCAATCCTAACATTATGAAACAACGCCTGTCTATATTGACATCATTTCTTTGTGCGATCGCCTTAGTGGTAGTGGCTCAGGTAGATTGTAAAATTTACCAATTACCAACATTCGTAGCTTCGGCATCAGACCAACAAAAAGTGCGAACTTCAGACATTCGAACTTCGGGTGTTGTTACCGCCGTTGTACGAGATGGAGATACCATAAAAGGCTTTTATTTACAAGATAAAGTTGGTGACGGCGATCGCTCAACGTGCGATGCAGTGTTTGTTGCTTTAAACAATGAACATGTGGCGGTAGGTAATGAGATAGAGCTAGTGGCATCAGTCACGTCAATGGCGGGACAACTTACACTTACTGATGTTTCTGTTTTGCATAAAGTTGCAGAAAATCAGGCTGTAACGCCAACCAAAGTAATTTTTCCTAAAGACTTTAGTAATTACAACCAATACGTTGGAATGGTTTTGGAGTTTGACCAAACGCTTTTTGTTACTAATAATTACTATTGGGGAAGTGGACGCATTACGTTGTCGTCTCACCGTTTGAATGGTGGAGTGGAGATGGAACTGCCCGGTAGCAATGAGTATTTTGCTCTGGTGGCTAAAAATAAACAAGACCAATTAACCTTGGTGAGTTCGCCCTCTGCAGCTTACCCTTTTGCTGATGAGCATGAAACATTACGCATGGGCTATCGTGTTGATAACTTACAAGGCACTTTAGTACAATCAGGGGCTTATTATCAACTAGAAGTTTCTACGCGTCCCAATTTTTATGGAAATCCTCGCACAGCTACACATGAGCCGATTGGCGATTATAATGTTAAAGTGTGCTCGTTCAATATGCAGTATTACTTGCGTAGTGCTTATGGCGATTTTGCGGGACCAGCTAATGAAGAAGAAGCCGACCGCCAACATGCAAAACTACTTAAAGCGTTACTAGCTATTGATGCTGATATTTATGGATTATTAGAAATTCAACAAGGCAATGAAGCTATTGCTTATATGTGTACTGCGCTTAATATAGCTGTGGGTCGTGACGTGTATGCTTACGTGGCCGATGGAACTTCGACGAGTGGCTCTTATACAAAAGTGGGGTTTATTTATCGTAAAGATAAAATTAGCCCCGTGGGTGCGTTGGAGTTTAATAATTTAAAAACCATGTATCGCAAAGCCATACAACTATTTTCACTTAAATCGACTGGTGAAAAGTTTTTCTTCTCGCTTAATCACTTTAAGGCAAAAGGTACCACATATTCCACTACACCCGAAGGTGATTTGGATGCTGGCGACGGGCAAAGCACATACAATGCAACACGTGTAGCTGAAGCAAACTCGGTGATATCAAAATGTGCTAACAACTTGACTGTTGACCCTGATATATTGGTGATGGGCGATATGAACGCTTATTCAAAAGAAGATCCAATTCGTCGTTTTGAATCGGCGGGCTACACTAATGTACTCAAACATTATCATGGTGATACAATCTATTCGTACTCTTACCGAGGTGAAGTGGGTTTGTTGGATCATGCGCTGGCTAATAATACGATGATGGCGCAAATAACCGGTGCAACAGTTTTTCATATTAACACCGACGAGCATTATAAATTTGAATATAAAAATGCGGCTACATGTCAGGATAATATGTATCGCTCTTCAGATCATGACGTAGTGGTAGTGGGGTTGAATTTGAAAGGAACTCCAGATAGTGTGGTTAATGTAGTGGAACCTACTAAAACATGTGTAATTCCTACAGTTGTGAAAGATGATTTTATCACCATTTACAATGCAGCCAAAATGGATGTAACGATTAGCGATTTACAAGGACGTTTATGTTATAGCGGAAAGTTGCCCAATGATACAAAAGCGACTTTTACAACCGATCAGTTAAATCTTTCACAAGGTTTCTATGTGATACGCATTGTAGATCCACGTTCTACTGCTATTGAACCACAACTTTTCAAAGTTATAGTACGTTGATGAATCCACTTGCCATTATTGAAAACTACTATGCGCCTGATAGTGATTTGTATCATCTTTTGGTAACGCATAGTCGATCAGTAGCGCAAAAAGCGTTGTTTTGGGCACGTAAACATCCAGAATTGGAACTCGATCACCAGTTTATTGAAGAGGCAACTCTATTGCATGATATTGGTATTTTCCTCACTGACGCCCCGACATTAGGCTGTTATGGTCCTCATAGCTATATCGAACATGGGTATTTGGGAGCAGATCTGTTGCGTCAGCACGGCTTAGATAAACATGCTTTAGTTTGCGAACGCCATACAGGAACGGGACTTTCATTAGACGATATCAAACAGCAGCATTTACCATTGCCACACCGTGATATGCGTCCAGTTTCGCTTGAAGAGCAATTGATCTGTTTTGCTGACAATTTTTATTCTAAAAGCAATCCCGATACAGAACTTACTACCCAACAAATACGCCATAATCTAGCCAGATTTGGTGCTGATAAAGTTCGTACTTTTGATCATTGGATGAGTCTGTTTCTATAAAAAAAGCTTCACTATCAAGTGAAGCTTTTTAGTTAATTGCGAGGCTACATGTTACTTGTCATTTTTAACACTAAACCAAAGTACTCCTGAAATAGCTAAACATATTGCACAAATGGCAAAAATAATGGATTTGTCAGCTGCGGCATTTACCACTTCGCCCATTTTGAACGAGGCGACTAATTGCGGCAACACTACCGACAAGTTAAAAATCCCCATGTATAATCCCATTTTCGTTTGATCTACTTTTTCACTCATAATAGCAAATGGTAATGATACTAACGATGCCCAACCAATACCAACGATAGCTAATGAGATAAAGAAAATGGTGATATTCGACCCAAAGAAATATATGGCCGCATATCCTAAAGCCATTAACAAGATAGCGTTAGTGTGTGTCATTGTCATTCCTTTGCGTTTCGCAATTTTATTAAGCACTAATACGGGTAGTATAGCCCCAACCAAGTCTCTTACCAAGAAAGCCCATGAGTTAACTGCTTGCATGGAAGCAGGATTTAAATCCTTGATCACTGTAGATACATAGAAGAACATGTATATGTTCATGGTTTGTACACCCCACCATGTAAATGAGTGCGCAAGTAATATTTTTTGAAATTCATTAGTATTTTCTTTTGTCTTGGTCATGTTGCTTACAACTACAACAATGGAAATAAGTTGAATAACAACACATGTAAGTTCAACTACGCTTAACGTGCAGAAACCTAGATCAATGTGGCTATGGTCTTCTAAACCGAATAATTTAGCTACAATAACGTAGATACCATACAATAAAAATCCATATAAGGGTAATAGTGCTTCATTGATGTCTTTTATAGATGTTTTAACTTTAACTTGTTCGTCTTCTGAAGCCAATTGACGAGGTTCTTCTATGAAGAACATCGGAATTACTGTAAATAAAATGGCAATAGCTACACCAACATAAATCAAAACGATGTTACCCCATGTGACTGCAATTAAATAAGCGAGCACACCAAATGTCCCCGATACGGTTTGCATCCATGTGTAACCTTTAGCACGCTGGTCTTTGGGCGTACAATCGGCAATAAGCGAACGAGTTGGGTTAAAACTTACATTTATAGAAAGATCCAATGTTAAGGCAACTGTAATAGCAATAGCCAATAGTCCTTCAGAACCTGAAGCTCCAAACACTTGTTGAATAATGCCTAAATTTGGCAGAGCCAGCAGCATCATAGCAGTAAGTATGCCACCGAGTAAAATCCAAGGACGACGGCGTCCGCCCATAAACCATAAGTTATCGCTTACTGCACCTACAATAGGTTGTGCAATTATACCAGCAATAGGTCCAGCTGCCCATACAATACCAATTTGACTGATATCTAAGTGATACACCTCACTTAAGATCCAACTTAACGCTGAAATTTGAACAGACAGCGCGAAACCCATGGCTGTGGCGGGTAAACTTAGCAATGCAAAAAAGGCATTACTCATTTTCTTTTGAATACTTAACATACCATTAAATTAAAGAGTTGTTATCAATGAAAAATATTATTCCCCGACAAAAGTATTTTTTTTATTTAGAAAATACAATTTTTTTTCATCTTTTATGATATGAATATTCGTTGAAATTCCTAAGGAGTTGATTGTAATCCCGATTTTTATTTTTATCTTTGTAAAATTAAAAGAATAATAATATGGCAATAAAAATAGGAGATAAAATACCCGAGAGTTTGGGTGTCAATAAAATAGGAGAGCCTGTTTCGGCAAGTATGTTTCGTGGTAAAAAAGTAGCTTTATATTTTTATCCAAAGGATAACACATCTGGCTGCACAGCACAAGCCTGCAATTTACGCGATAATTATGCTGAATTACGGCAAGCGGGTTATGAAATTGTAGGCGTAAGCGTGGATGACGAAAAATCACATCAAAAATTTATAGCGAAATACAATTTGCCCTTTATGCTCATTGCAGATACCGATAAAACATTGGTGCAGCATTTTGGCGTGTGGGGCGAGAAAAAAATGTATGGTCGTACCTATATGGGAACATTTCGCACCACTTTTCTGTTTAATGAAGACGGAATTCTAGAGCGGATTATTTCGCCCAAAGAGATAAAAACAAGCAACCATGCAGCACAAATTTTACAATAGAAACGTATAAATTATTAAACAAAAAATCATATTATGTCAGTAGAAATTAAAAAACCATCGCCTGAAAAGTTGAAAGCGCTTCAGTTGGCGATGGATAAAATTGAGAAAGATCATGGGCGTGGCACAATTATGAAAATGGGCGACGATCATGTTGAAGAGGTGGGAGTTATATCTACAGGTTCCATTGGTTTGAATATGGCTTTAGGCGTAGGCGGTTTTCCTCGTGGTCGTGTTATCGAAATTTATGGACCAGAATCGAGTGGTAAAACCACGTTGGCTATTCACGCCATTGCAGAAGCGCAAAAAGCGGGGGGTATTGCAGCAATTATTGACGCTGAACACGCATTCGACCGCTTTTATGCAGAGAAATTAGGGGTTGATGTGGAAAATCTTTTAATTTCACAACCTGATAGTGGCGAACAGGCACTCGAAGTTGCAGATCAACTCATTCGTTCATCAGCAGTTGATATTGTTGTGATTGACTCAGTGGCTGCACTGACGCCAAAAGCTGAATTAGAAGGCGATATGGGCGACTCTAAAATGGGTTTGCAAGCTCGTTTGATGTCGCAAGCATTGCGTAAATTAACAGCAAGTATCAATAAAACCAATACAACATGTATCTTTATCAACCAATTGCGCGAAAAAATTGGTGTTATGTTCGGTAATCCTGAAACCACAACGGGTGGTAATGCGTTGAAATTTTACGCATCGGTACGTTTGGATATTCGTCGCATTGGGCAGATTAAAGACGGCGAAAATCCTATTGGTAATCAAACACGTGTGAAAGTGGTTAAAAATAAAGTAGCACCTCCTTTCCGTAAAGCCGAATTTGATATTATGTTTGGCGAAGGCATTTCTCGCTCGGGCGAAATTGTGGATTTGGGTGTGGAGTACGGTATTATCAAGAAAAGCGGTTCTTGGTTTAGCTATGGCGAAACTAAGCTTGGTCAGGGACGTGATGCCGTGAAAAAACTGCTTGAAGATAATCCTGAATTATCAGCTGAACTTGAAGCCAAACTCATGGAACAAGTAAAAGTATAATCTCTGTTGAGTAAAATAAAAAACTCCGCAAATCTAAAATGTTGCGGAGTTTTTTTGTTGATTATCAAAGTGTTGAATAATGACATCTAAACGTTTTTTGACTTTCTGATAACCAGCACGCTCTAAAGCTGACTGTTTGAATAGTTGTTTAAAAGTACTTCGTGAGAAACTGTGCCAGTCGAGTGTGAACAGCTGTTCGTGCGGTTGTAGTTCTGGCGTGTGGTGTGCTTTTGCTTTTTTATTCCACGGACAAGCATCAAGGCAAATATCGCAACCAAATAAACGATTGCCCATGGGTAGTGTAAATTCATCGGCAATGTCGGCGCGATGTTCTATGGTAAGGTATGAAATACAGCGATTTGCGTTTAGTTCATAAGCGGATAAGGCTTGGGTAGGGCAGGCTTTGATACAAGCCGTACATGTTCCACAATGTTCTTGTTGCGGTGTGTCGTAGTCGAGTTGGAGCGTAGTTATAATTTCCCCAATCAAACAATACGAACCAAATGTTGGATGTATAAATAAACCACTTTTCCCAATCCAACCTAATCCAGCGCGCTCTGCCCAACGGCGTTCTAAAACGGGAGCCGAATCGCAAAATACCATACTGTAGTTTGACATTTGTTCATCGATAAAAGTTTGTAATTCCCGCAGTCTGTTTTTGATAATGAAGTGATAATCTTTCCCATAAGCGTATTTGGCAATTTGTGGCGCACTTTCGGGTTGAGTTTGAGCAGGGAAATAGTTAAGTAAAACTACTATTACAGACCGTGCACCATTGACGAGTAACTGTGGATTGGTGCGTTTGTCGAAATGATTTTCTAAATAGCCCATATTGGCATGAAAACCTTTGTTGAGCCAATTTTTTAATACCTGCGCATCGTCGGTAAGAGGTTCTGCTTTGGCAATACCACAAGCGTCGAATCCAAGTTGTAGGGCTTTGGCTTTTATCTCGTCCGACAGTGTCATTTTTTATACAGTTGTTGCTCAATGGAAGCGTTCAAATTGTTCGTATTTAAATCTTTGCCAGCTACAATATCGCCATTCCTATCTACCAAAAACCAAGCAGGAACTTGTTGCACGTTGTATGTGCGTAGCACGGCAGAATTAACACCACGTTCATCGCGCACACATATCCAAGGAATTTCACGAGTTTGTTCGAGCCAGAATAATTTATTATTATCCACAGATACTTGATAAATTTCAAAACCTTCTGCTTGGTAAACTGAATACAGGTCGCGTAAAAAGAGTGTGTGCGCTGGTGCAAAATCGGTCTCGTAAGCCACAAAGTCAATAAGTACGACTTTACCTTTGAGCGATGAAACAGAGGTAGCATCTCCGGCACGATTGGGCAGTGTGATGTCAATAATCCCAGTTTGTTCGCCTGCGAGTAGGCGATCATAATTGGCTTGAGCTTCACGTGTCTCTTTGAGTGCAGTTAGTACAATATGAGTTAATATCTCTGTACGTGGATTGTCTGGTTGAAATACTTGAAAAGCTGTTGCTACAGCCGACCAATAACTACGATCGTTTTTATTATAGGGTGAAAAGATATAAAAACCGTTTATAGTTTGATTTACAGCGTAATAAGCCGCAGTAGAGCGTGTGTCGCTTAAAATCACTTGGCGTGCTTTTACTTTATGTTTTTCAATCATGGCTACCGCATCGTCTTTATTCAGTTTTTTTGCTTCATGGGCTGTTTTTATGTAGCGTTGAATGTCGAAACTTGAATTGCGGAGCGTTTTAATGGCTTCGGAGTTGGGCGAATTTTCAACGGTGTAGTGCGTAGCAAATTGCTCTTTTTGCCCGTTGATGATAATATGTTCTGTTGAATCGATTGCAAATAGAATGTTTTGGTCGCCTAAACGCAGACGATAAAATTCAGGATAGGCTGGCTGTGGCGCTTTAAATTTATAATTTCCAGTTTTTGATAGTTGTACAGAGTCCAATAAAATGATTTGGGCATCGTTGACCTGTTCCAAATATAACATCTCTTGGTTGGCATTGGTAATTTCGCCCTCAACACTGAACTTGGCGCTCTTATTACACGCTACCAAACTCACAACAAGTGTACAAAAAAGAAAAAAACGTCTCATTATTTCCAAAATTTATAGGGGGTTCTTATTAAGTTGGCATTGTAATAACGACTGTCGTTAGTTACCTCTGTGCCAATAAATGGTGGTTTTTCGAATGTGGTTTCTACACTTGGCAATTCAATTTCAGCAACAACCAAGCCTTCGTTTTCGCCATAAAATTCATCTATTTCCCAGCAAAAACCTTTGTAGTCGTAGCAATAGCGAACTTTTTCAATAATGGGTTGTTCGCAAATTTCTTTCAACATCACCTTTGCATCGGCTACCGGAATGGCGTATTCAAATTCGTGGCGTGCAAATCCAACCGTAGCATTTTTAATCGTGATATAGGCTTGTTCGCCGTAAATACGAACACGTACAACACGGTCTTTATCGCTACAAATGTAACCTTGCACAATGCGTTTACTGGTAGATTTAGCTTTGTATTCGTCTGATAAAAGCAGGAATTTACGCTCAATTTCTAATGTCATAACAGGCTCTTTTTGTCTGCTACAAAGGTATATTTTTTTTCTATATTTTATGAGAGTAAGGGGAGTTCACCTTAATTAAAAACAAAAAAAGAGCCTCTTATGGAGTAAATAGTATGTAATTACAAAAAAAAATAGTATTTTTGCGAGTTACTTTTCGTGAGGGAATATCTTCTTACGAGTTGACTTAGAAATTATTTAACTTTTAACTTTATAACTTTTTTAAGTATGTCAAAAAAGAAAAAACAACAGGGTGAATTTGAAATGCCAAATGTACAGGAAGCCTTGAGCAAATCAGAAGCATTTATCGAAACCTATCGTAAGGAGTTGCTTTATGGTATTGGTGCTGTGGTAATTTTGGTGGTAGCCATATTAGCATTTCACACCTATTATTTAGTACCTCGTGAAACTGAAGCACAAGAAAAAATGATTTTCTGTGTGAGTCAGTTTGAACGTGATTCTTTTCACATAGCACTTCGCGGCGATGGTATGAACGAAGGTTTTGAAGCTATTATTGATGACTACAAATTTACTGATGCTGCCGAATTAGCTGCCGCTTATGCTGGCGTTTGCGCTTATCACTTGGGCGAATACGAAGAGGCTATTGACTATTTAGACAAATTTGATGCGCGCTCGGTGAATATGACACCAGCTACCATCTGTTTAAGAGGCGATGCTTACGTAGAGTTAGGTGAATACAACAAAGCAGTAAAAGATTTTTTGCGTGCAGCTGAAACCAGAAATGAAATGGTGGCTCCTCGCAGTTTGAAAAAAGCAGGCTTGGCTTACGAAGCGTTGGGCAAATACGATAAAGCAGTAAAAGTGTACACTGAAATTAAAGATACTTATTTCAATTCTATGGAAGCTGGTGACATCGATAAATACATCGAACGCGCTAAAGCTTTGGATAAATAATTAGTACCGAAAACTTTAAAAGAGCTGTTTCAGACGTCTGTCGGTAACAGCTCTTTTTTAACTTATATAGCTTATGGCAACTCAATATCACAACTTATCAGCTTACGATGCCGAGGCAATGCCCTCAAAAGAACAACTAAAAAACCAACGTTATGCAATCGTTGTAGCCGATTGGAATCCAAATGTAACTTATGCACTTTTAGAAGGTGCTTACGATACGTTGGTAATGCATGGTGTATTGCCCGAACATATTATGGTAAAACATGTACCCGGAACTTTTGAACTCACGTTTGCCGCTAAACGCATTTTGCGTGAACAGACCGATACGTCCGCTGTCATTGTAATTGGTTGTGTGGTGCAGGGCGATACACCCCATTTCGATTATGTGTGTCAAGGTGTAACGCAAGGCGTGGCAGCTCTTAATGCTTTAGAAACAAGTCGTGTGCCTGTTATTTTTAGCGTGCTTACCACCAACACTATGCAACAGGCTTTAGATCGTGCTGGCGGTGTTTTAGGCAATAAAGGTATAGAAGGTGCAGTAACTGCAATCAAAATGGCGAATTTGTTTTAAAAATCAAATCAAAACTTGCATCACCTGTGGTGTTACGCTCCACGTAAAAGCGTAAAAAATAACGGCTTGAAAACACTCAAGCCGTTATTTTATAGGTATGGTTCAATAAACTATTTTACCACCACTTTTTCTGCACCATTATTTACCATAACCACATAGAAACCGTTTGCCAACGGTATTTGGTGGTGTCCTTCCGATAATGTTTTACCAAACACTTCTACTCCTGCAAGCGTATAAACCGATACGGATGCTTGATGCGGAAGCACAACTTCTACACTGCTTTTACCTGCCGCCAGCTTAATGCCTTGCTCTGCAAGCGATGCTGATATGCCTGTACTTCCATCCGGAATTATAGATATAGCTGTTTCTACCAACGCTCCGTCAAGTGCTACGCCTTGAAGCGTTTCACTAAATGTCGCACCTTCAGGGGTAGCTATTTTACACCCTGTTAGCGCAAGGGAACCAAAACGATAAATCCCGTATTTAGCAACATTTACCGTACTGTTTATAATTTTTAAATGCTGATTGGCGTCTTCTCCTGCTATACTCATGTCGGTATTTATGGTACACCCGCCGGCAATGGTCAGTGTGTGGTTTGGATCAAATATAGAAATAGCCGGGTACATATTCTTTTTTATATTAAGCGTACCTGTACCCTGTATAGTGGTGTTGTTAAGTAGAGATATTCCTTGATAATTACTATATTCTATCGTATTTGTTCCTTTCAGTTCAATAATCAATCCGTCAATGTAAGATTGAATTCCACGTCCAAAATCACCGGCGGTATTATCTATCACGGCATTGTCTAACGTCAGTGTGAACGACTCGGGGTTGTAGGTAATAGTACCGCTTTGGCACGGCAGGTTGTCCTTGTTGGTTGCTGTTACCTGCTCACCACGCACCCATAATTGGTAAGTTTGTGCCACAGTGGCGGTAGTTACAGCCGAAAGCATTGTGGCTACACATAAAAGTAAAAATTTTTGTTTCATAATTCTGTTTTTTTAAAAATTAATAATTGAATAAATATAAAATAGGTATCCCCGCACCTGTACGGCACGAGGTAAAAATACAGATTTGTTAATAAATGTTATTTCTGGGGGGGGGGGTAAAACCGCTTCCTGTATTCCACAGCAAGGCACAGTACGGTTATTGCCGCAGCAGTAGTGCAGATATGTGCCGTTTGTCGGGTTCATTGGAATGTAATTTAACAAACCTTTTGTACCCGGCGATAGCACTCATGGAGTAGTAGTTAATTTCTATGTGAATACTTTCTTTCAGGCTATTGCTGCTAATTATGATCTTGCTCAAGTTACGCCCAATGCAGATGGTGTTATTGTAATTACCTACAATGAAAATGACGACAAGGCAAATCACTACGAGCTCGGAAAAGTTATCTGGGATCTTATGGACGACATGTTCGAATGCGACGATGACTTCGAAGATGACAACGATGATGATTAAGTAATGATCTAAACAAAACTAAAAAGAGCTGTCCTTAAAAGACAGCTCTTTTTAGTTTGTTGTGCCCAGAGCCGGGATCGAACCGGCATGGAAGTGAATCCACTGGTGTTTGAGACCAGCGCGTCTACCAATTCCGCCATCTGGGCTTTTAAGCGAATGCAAAGGTAGATTATTTTTTGATGTCTGCCAAATATTTTCTATTTTTTCTGAAATAAATTTACAGCAGCTTTTTCTCATACTTTTTTTGTACTTTTGTAATCGCTTTGGCAGATGTTGTTGATGCTAAAGGATTATTGAGTGTATGAAACGCATCTTTTTAGTTGGTTTTATGGGCTGTGGTAAAACAGCTACAGGTAAGCGGTTAGCTGAGCAAATAGGTTGGCAGCTTGTCGATTTGGATAAATTCATCGAAAATCGTTACTGTAAAACTATTCCTCAACTTTTTGCGGAGTGGGGCGAAGAGGAGTTCCGTTTGCACGAACGTGCTGCCTTACTCGAAGTGTCTGACTACGAACAGGTGGTAATTTCAACAGGTGGTGGAGCAGCTTGTTTTCACAACAATATGGACGATATGAATGCGCGAGGTTTGACGGTTTATTTATACGCTTCACCCGAAGAATTGGTTGAGCGTTTGAGTCACGCCAAAGTAGAACGTCCGTTGCTTAAAGGAAAAACCCATGAAGAGTTGGCGCTCTATATACGCGAGTTGTTGGAAAAACGCGAAGTTAGCTACAAACAAGCTCAACTAACGATACACACATCGCCAGATAATAGTTTTTCTCACGTGGAAAAACTAATTAGCTTATTACCAAAGAATTAAACTTTATAAACTTATATCGTATGGAACGCTATGAAAGCCCATTACAGCCATTAACTTGCACACAAGCTGATGCTTACGCAAAACTGTCAGATTTACGTCATTTAGAAGCGGTAAAAGATCGTTTGCCACAAGATAAAATGAAAGATATGGTGTGCGATGTTGATACGTGCTCGGTAACTGTTGATCCCGTTGGACGTTTGACGTTGCGTATCGTAGAGCGTCAGCCTGAACAATTAGTGAAATTTGGTGCCGATAATTCACCAGTCGATTTCCATTTATATGTGGTTTTGACGGAAACGTCTGATAATCAAGCGCAATTGCAAGTGAGAATTGAAGCCAACATTCCGTTTATGATTAAAGCGATGATTGGTGGCAAAATTGATGGGTTTGTTCAGCAATTTGCCGAAATGACTGCTATGATGCTCAATGCTTCATATTCTGCATAAAATCATGCTATAATTGATATAAAAAAGTGTAGTTCAAATTTGAACTACACTTTTTTATTTATGTATAAACCGTAATGTTATCGCAAACGATCGGCTGCGCGTACTTTGGCTTCATCTTTACCTATGCCACGTATAGCCAACCAACTTAAAATAATGTTGATTAGTGGAAAAACAATAGCAATTTGTGGATGATAATGGTCAGGATTATGTTTCATTGTGATGCTCCAAATACTAACAGCTAATACAGCATAGTAACCAATCATTAGCAAAATATTCAGAATAGTTAAACGAATTTGAAGCATGCGTTTTTTATATAACCAAATAGTAATAAAAGCAAGTAGCGGAATAATTGCTGACAATATCGCTAAACCCCACAAATAGTCGAGGACAACCTCGCTATTTCCTTGCGATATTTGGGTAAATCCGATGGCGCTGAGTGTTCCATAATTCATTTCACGTGTAAAATCCATAAGTGGCATAAAACAGCCAAATACGCCTAACAATGAAACTATTAACAGATAGATGGTTTGAATACGTTGTATCATATCATTGGGTTTAAGTGGTTATTTAGTACGGGTAAATCCGAAAAGTTTTTTCTTTTTGGGCATAGGGCTTTCACCAGAAGTGGCTTGCTCTAAGGTTTCGCCAAATTTAATCATGCGGTAAATAATGCCCCAGTCAGGAATACCGCCTAAATTGCGGTCGTCAATAAACAGATCTGCCGATAGTTTACGTGAACGTACGTTATCAGGCTCCTCTTCTGGATAATTGGAGTTGACAGCATAAAATTCTAACCCTTGTTGTTTGCAATACTCAACCGCTTCGTCCAGCAATTCGCCTTCGCGTACTGTCCACAGTATTAAGCGATGGTGACACTCGTCTTGTAAACGTTTCAGTACATCAATGGCAAAAGGAATTGGCTTGCCTATTTTTGGGTAAGCGTGCTCCACAATTGTTCCGTCAAAATCTACAGCTATAATCATAATTCCTTGACTTAATTAGATTTACTATTTTATTCTTTTTCTTCTGGTTCTTCGTCAGGTGTTTCTGTTTTTACCGCCAAATCATTTTCTATTTTTTCAGGTGTCGGTTTGCAAAAATAGAGCGCAATAGCAGAAATTCCGGCTACCCACAACAGTGCTTTTTGTTGTAAAACGTAATAAAAAAAGATAGCTGCGAATAGCCCTATTGCAATAATGGTGATGCGCCATGTAGCATAAGTTTTGTAGCGTGATAGTTTGTCTGTTTCTTCCGTAACTGTTGCTAATTTACTAACATGCATGCTAAACAGTTTGAGTGCTACCGGCGTAGTGATAATTACGTATAAAATGATAACAGAATAAATCGTAATACTTGCAGGCGCATCTTTTGCCATGATAAACCAATTTTGCGTAACACAAGTATAGCCTAAAGCTGCTACTACAACGGCTTTGATGGCTGCGGCATAATACCACATGTAGAGATATTTAGAGAGCTGTTCCATAAAATTAAGTAGGTGTATTATAGGTTGAAAATGCAATGCGGTTACGAATAGAGCGTCCCAATGTCACTTCATCGGCATATTCCAGCTCGTCACCAATGGCAACGCCACGTGCAATGGTGGTAATTTTACAATCGTAATCGGCTAATTTGCGAAATAGGTAAAAAGCCGTAGTGTCGCCTTCCATGTTAGGACTGAGCGCAAAAATAATCTCTTCAATGCCACCTTGTTTTACACGTTCTACAAGTGAAGCAATTTCTAAATCGGTTGGACCTACACCATTCATCGGTGAAATAATGCCCCCTAAAACATGGTACAACCCGTTAAATTGCTGCGTGTTTTCAATAGCCATTACATCTTGAATGTTTTCTACCACACAAATAAGTGCAGAGTTACGGTTGGGATTGTTACAAATTTGGCATGTGTCCGTATCCGAAATGTTGTGGCAAACGGTACAGTGTTTTACCTCTTTTTTTAATTCTACTAATGCGTTGGCTAGTGCTTCAACATCACTATCATCCTGTTTGAGCAAATGCAACGCTAATCGGAGCGCACTTTTACGCCCGATAGTAGGAAGTTTGCTGAGTTCGTTTACAGCTTGCTCCAACAGAATAGAAGGATAGTTGTGTTGCATAACAAACGGCGTTAAAATTTTAACGCACAAAGATACAAAAAAACCGCACATCTTGTTAAGGAAGTGCGGTTCTTTTAGTAAGCTTACCAGCGACTTTCAACTACTTTCCAGTCAAGAATGTTCCATAAAGCATTCAGATAATCGGCTCTACGGTTTTGATAGTCAAGATAATAAGCGTGTTCCCACACATCGAATGTAAGTAATGGTTTTAAGCCTTTGGTTAAAGGTGTTCCGGCGTTGCTCTCTTTCAAAATTTCGAGGTTGCCATGAGCATCTTTCACCAGCCAAACCCAACCAGAGCCAAATAGTGTGGCGCCTGCATTGTTGAATTCGGTTTTGAAAGCTTCAAAAGAGCCCCATTTCTTTTCTATAGCAGCTCTTACTTCGCCTTTAGCTTCGCCACCATTAGTTTTAAATTGTTCAAAAAAGAACGTGTGGTTCCATACTTGAGCTGCGTTATTGAAAATACCGCCATCCGATTCGCGTATGATTGATTCCAAATCCATAGATTCAAAACGTGTCCCTTTAATTAAATTATTGAGGTTGTTTACATACGTCAAATGGTGTTTGCCGTGATGGAAATTCAACGTCTCTTGGCTCATAGTTGGAGCCAATGCTTCTGCCGCATAAGGCAGATCAGGTAATGTAAATAACATAGTCACTGAAGTTTGAATGGTTAATAAATAAAAAACGATTGAATTCATAGTAATTTCGTTTTAATGATAATACAAAAATAATTTTTTTTTTGAAATAAATAGCGTATTTTTGTAGAAATAAATTAAAAAAATGCCTTATGAGAAATTATAAGTTGGTTATCAGTCTGTTATCATTGATATTATTTCTAGGTAGTTGTAAAGTAAAAGAGTCGGCGGGAGCGTATCGACCAGCTGAAGATACAAAAAAGCTTCAAGAGGTGGTGGTGAAGCCTAAAACAGAAACGCAAAAAACTGTTCAGGCTGTTGCTGAACTGCCAGATAGAATTCGCACAGAGTCTTTTAAAGTGATTGAGGGTGAGGATGCTACGGGTGTAAAAACTTATAACGTGGTGATTGGTAGTTTTAAAAATCGTGCCAATGCGCAGGGGTTGCAATCGCTTATGAAAGCTGATTATTCACCAATTATTGTCATCAATGAGCAAGGTATGTTTCGCGTGATTCTTATTTCGTACAATGACTATGTTGCTGCTAAGCAAAAAATTGCGCAAATCAAATCGCAATTTGATGATGCGTGGGTTTTAGTGCAGAAACAATAATCTTGTTAACTACTCAATAGCGTGGAGCCGATGAAATTGACTGTTTTGGGTTCTGGTTCGGCTATGCCGACTCCCGAACGTTACCATTCAGCTCAATTACTGGAGGTGCGCAACAAGCAGTTTCTTATCGATTGTGGCGAGGGTACGCAAAATAGAATGATTCAGTTTGGCGTACGTGCTAATCGGCTAAATCACATTTTTATTTCGCACTTACATGGCGACCACTGTTTTGGTCTGATGGGGTTGATTTCCACGCTCGGTATGCTTGGTCGCACTGCCGATATTGAAATCCATGCACAGCCCGATTTAGAACCGTTGCTTCGTCCACAAATTGATTATTTTTGTAGAGAATTTCCGTTTCAAGTTAAATTTCATTCGTTTAGTCCGTATCAAAGTGCAGTTATCTATGATGATCGCAGCGTTAAGGTGACTACCATTCCTCTAAAACATCGTGTTCCTGCGGTGGGTTTTTTGTTTGAAGAAAAATCGCTGGAGCGTCATCTGATTCGCTCAATGATTGAAGCGTACGAAATTCCTGTGCGTCTGCTCAAAGAAATCAAGCAAGGAGCCGATTATGTGACTTCTGATGGTGAAGTGGTACCCAATGAGCATTTGACTACACCGCCAACGCCACCACGCCGATTTGCGTACTGTTCAGATACGGCTTATTCCGAAAAAATAGTGGAGTTAATTCGTGGCGTAGATTGTTTGTATCATGAAACGACTTATTTGAATGAAGATCTGTTTCGGGCTAAACAAACGATGCATAGCACGGCAATGCAAGCGGCTCAAATAGCTCAAGCAGCCGGAGTAGGACGATTGATTATTGGGCATTATTCGGCACGTTATCGGGAGATAGAACCTTTTGTAGAAGAGGCAAGAGCTATTTTTCCTAATACGGTAGGCGCTACTGATGGTGCGCAATTTGATATTTAACACGCGTTTTGGTTCAATTTGGACATAAAAATAGGCCGACCTCACGGCCAGCCTATTCCACCAAAATGTTTAACCAAAACAATTTTTCATTATTAAATGAAGTACTTAAAAATAAGCAAGTATCATGCCAAACTCAAATTAAAATGCACTAAATAGTATTTTTTTTGACTCCTTGGCACTGCATTTGTACTTATAACGAATTTTAATCTTATTTGAATGCGATTTTTAGCGACTTTTTTGGCTGTTTTTATGTTTGTGTGCGTGTCTGCTCAGCGGATGTCGGATGCCGAAGCATTTTTTAATCAAGGACATTACCGTGAGGCAGGTTCGATTTATGTTCAGGCGTTGAAGAAAACGCCAAAAGATGGCACGCTTAATTTTAAGTATGCACGTTGTTTGTATGAACAAGGCCAAGTAACTGAAGCTACACTCTATTTTGAGCAAGCAGCGCTATTTGGGTTTGCCAAATCAAATCGTTTCTTGGGTGATATCTATTTTGCTGATTATCGTTTTCAAGAGGCAGCGCAAGCTTATGACGCTTGGTTGGCATCGGATAAATTGCCAGCCGACGAAAAAATGCAGGTGACAAAATTGGCGGCTAAAGCCAAATTAGGTGCTGCGATGCTGGAACGCGTAGAGGATATAGGAGTGATTGATAGTGTAAAAGCAGATAAAAGAACCTTTATACGTCAAATAAAGATGGCTCGCGAAATGGGATTTTTTGCATTTTCGGCTGATTTATTAGGGTTGAAAACGGATAACACATTAACTGCTTTTCAGTCGGGACGAAATGATAGACGTTACTTGGCATTACAACAAGGCGATAGGCAAAGCGATTTGTTTCAATCTTTTAATGTATTGAAAGAGTGGAGTGAGCCTGTGGTTTTGTCATCAATATTGAATACGCCCCAAAATGAAAATTATCCGTTTGTAGCAGCCGATGGAATAACTATCTATTTTGGTTCCGAAGGACATGAGGGTTTGGGTGGGTATGATATTTTTATGTCACGATTTAATTCTGAAACAGCTGATTATTTGCCTCCTCAAAATGTGGGTATGCCTTTTAATTCAACGTACAATGATTATATGATGGCGTTTGATGAACTGGCTGGCTTGGGGTGGTTTGTAACTGATCGTTACCAACACCCAGATAGTGTAATTATATATCGTTTTGTACCAAATACAGAACGACTGATTTTACGAAATAAAACACTTCAAGAGTTACGTGATGCAGCCCGTATGCGTAGTTACCGTACTGTGACGCTAACAGATGAAAAAATAGAAATTCAAGAAGTGATTGCTCAAAAACTCCAAGCCACATTGTTTTGGGTAAATGATACCATCGTTTATCATTCGGCCGAGCAATTTGTGAGCAATGAAGCGCGTGAGCAATTTGTAGCGTTGTGTGAATTGAAAGCACAAGGTGAACAAAAGCAATTTACTTTAGAGGCAAAACGTGAATTGTGGGATATAATTGAAGATGAAAACGAACGCCAAGTATTTGGCAATGAGATAGTAACGCTTGAAAAATCGTGTTTGTTGATACAGCAACAGTTAATGCGATACGAATTAGATATACGAACTTTAGAAAATGTACAACTCTTAACCACTGATTAGAATATGGATATTGCATTAGTTATTGTATTTATGCTTTTGGGCATAGTTTTCTTTTTGCTCGAAATTTTCTTTTTACCTGGTTTTTCCATAGGTGGAATTGCGGGTGTGTTGTTTGTGGTAGCATCTATTTGGTATGCTTTTGTGCATTTAGGCCCGACTGCTGGTGTTATGACTATCGTTGGCGGAGTAGTGGCGATGGGTGTGGCTATTTGGGCATTTTTGCGCTCGCGTGCTTTGGAAAAAATGGCTTTACAAACCGAAGTAGAAGGTAAAGTTGACACGCTCAAAGATGTTGCTTTATCGGTTGGTGATAAAGGTGTTGCAGTGTCGCGTTTAGCTCCGATTGGAAAAGTGCGTTTTGGGACAGAAGTTGTAGAGGCTAAATCGCTTGATGGTTTTGTAGATCAAGAGGTGGAAGTTGAAATTGTGGAAGTCTCAGCATTTGTTGTTTTAGTACGTGCTGTAGAAAAAGTAACTAAATAAAATTTACATTATATTATTCACTTAATTATTAATTATTATGACAGTATTATCGATTCTTGGTGTAGCCGTACTGATTGTATTGGTTAGCATTTTCTTTTATTACGTGCCATTTTTATTATGGCTGTCGGCTAAAGTATCGGGAGTAAGTATCTCGTTGGTGCAATTATTTTTGATGCGTATTCGTAAAGTTCCGCCATCCGTTATTGTAAGCGCTATGATTGAAGCTCACAAAGCTGGTTTGAAAGACGTTCGTCGTGACGACTTGGAAGCTCACTATTTGGCAGGTGGTGATGTGGAACGTGTGGTTCATGCTTTGGTTTCAGCAAACAAAGCAAACATTGACTTGTCGTTTAAAATGGCTACCGCTATCGACTTGGCTGGTCGTGATGTGGACGAAGCTGTAAAAATGTCGGTAAATCCAAAAGTTATTGATACGCCTGTGGTGTCGTCGGTGGCGAAAGATGGTATTCAGTTGCTTGCTCGTGCTCGTGTAACTGTTCGTGCTAACATTAAACAGTTAGTTGGTGGTGCTGGCGAAGAGACGGTTTTGGCGCGTGTTGGAGAGGGTATTGTATCGAGCATTGGTTCGAGTGCTACTCATAAAATGGTGCTTGAAAATCCTGATTCTATCTCTAAGTTAGTGTTAAGTAAAGGTCTGGATGCAGGTACAGCGTTTGAGATTTTATCTATTGATATTGCCGATGTAGATGTTGGTAAAAATATTGGTGCTAATTTACAAATGGACCAAGCTGAAGCTGACAAAAATATTGCGCAAGCACGTGCTGAAGAACGCCGTGCCATGGCTGTGGCATTAGAGCAAGAGATGAAAGCAAAAGCACAAGAGGCTCGTGCTAAAGTAATTGAGGCTGAAGCTGAAATTCCAAAAGCTATTGCCAAAGCATTTCATGAAGGTAATTTAGGTATTATGGATTACTATAGAATGAAAAATATAGAAGCTGACACTAATATGCGTGACTCTATAGCTAAACCAGTTCAAAGAACAACAAAAGAGGCTAAAAAATAATTATTTTTTTTTAAAAGGAGATTGAAAATGTTTAAAAAATTAACAGATTTTGGTTATCAAAGAACAACAAAAGAGGCTATTGGCTTTTATTTGGCTTATTTACTTATGGTAATGGTGGTAGCTGGAGTATTAGCTGCTATACTTGGTGTAATAGTGCAAAGCAATGATACTTTTAATTTGGGAGTCAAAATTGGAACTACAGTAGCAATCATTGCTTCTTTAGGAATTTCCTTTTGGATTCTTAAAGAGAAGAAATTGCTTAGTAACTTTGGTTTGATTTTATTAGCTGTGTTTATTGGCGGTATAGGAGGTCTTATTCCTGCTGCTTATTTGACTACCAGACCAGCAGCAAATTCAGATAGTGAAAATGCAGCACATTGATAAAATAGGAATATTCTTTCTAAAAAAATCCTCCAATTTCTCGGAGGATTTTTTTATTACTGTAAGTCAAAATTTACTGTAATGCCAGCTTTTATCCAGCGACCAGGTTGTTCGATACCTCCATAATCATAATAGTGTGTGTTGAGTAAATTGGAGCACTCTATAAATATATTGAACTTTTCGGTTTGCCAAAAAAAGCGTCCATCAAGCATCCAAAACGGTTGATAGGTTTGTGTGTTTCCCTGTTTGTCGGAATAAGCTCCATTGCGGCTTTGGTAAGTAGCTTGCCAACTTGCTCCAAATCCTTTATAAATACCGTGCTCTAGATGCAGCGCCAGTTTGTGTTCCAAATAATCGAGTGCATATTTTGAGAGTAATTCGCCCGCTTCTTTATTTAAATGACAATAGGCGTAGCTGATTTCTATGTTTTTTAGCCAATAGCCGTAACTATAGCCGAGATTGATTTCACCACCCATGGCGTCAACTCGCGTGTGGTTCACGCTTTGCCATTTTTCTTCCTCTGCACGTTTTACCCAGTCAATCAAGTTTTGTCCAATGCGATAATAGGCGTTAAGATTGGTACGGAACCCGTAATTGTTCCAACGTACGCCTAATTCAGCAGTAAGACTTTCTTCTGGTTTTAGATTTGGATTGGCAATTTGCGTAGCGCTTTTGTAATACAAATCCGTAAAGGTTGGTAAGCGTAATGAGCGATTGATATTAGCGTATAGATTTCCCTTTTTTGTAAAGGTGTAACCTAAATTCGCACCCAAAGCAAAATTATTTTGAAACATCGTATTATAGTTCCCTGAAAATCCTACAGAAGCCGACCAATTACCTATAAACACAGCTTGTTCTGCAAAATAATTCAGATTTAATCGGTTTTTTGCATATTTGAAATAAAGTGTATCGGGTGCAAATGGTATGGCTGGTTTTGTGTTGATGGCGTCGCCCAAAACATTGCTGATAATATGCTCGTTACGTAGTTCTACACCTATAGATGTTTTTCCTATATGTGAGAACCATGCTCCTTTAACTGAACTGCCAGCTACATCGGTAATGTGGTAATTGTGTGATGTGTACCATGCGGGAAAAGTAGCGATGTCTTCGCGAAAAAGTTCAAAACGGTCGTAGTGAGTGCGGTAATAAGCCTGTGCATCTATGCCGAATGCACCCAAACGTTTACTCCATTGTAAGGAGATTAAAGCTGTTTTTGTAGTTTCGTATTGGTCAGGATATTTGAGTGAATAAAATGAGTTTGAGCCAAAGGCTTTGAGTTGTCCACCCAATTGCAAATTCCAATTGCCTAACAATGAATCGGAGTAACAACTTTGGAAGAATAGATTTCCATAGTTATAATCGGTGTTATAAGTGTAGCCTGTACTTTGGTTATAGCTGGTAGCTCCCATTAGCCTCCATTTGTTTTTTGTATAATGAATTCCTGCGTTGGGTGCAAAATAACCAAAATTACCACCAGTGACACTCGCTTTCACCTCTTTTTTATCGAAGCTGTTTGTAATAATGTTGATTGCACCGCTAAAAGCAGATAAACCAAATAAATTCATAGAAGTACCTTGCAATACTTCAATGCGATCAATCATATTTAAATCAATTGGTAAATCGAGGTTGGCGTGTCCTGTTCGTGGGTCGGTAATGTTGACACCGTTGAGTAAAATCAGTACCTGATCGAATGTGCCACCACGTATCGAAATATCAGCTTGTGCTCCATTGGCACCACGTGTGCGGATATCTACATTGGGTAAATAATCGAGCAGCTCATTGATGCTTTGTACGGGCATGGCTTGTATCTCTTTGCTGGTAATGGTTGTAATAACACGCAGTGCATCACTGGCAATTTGAGGTTGTTTAGCAATTACTTGTATTTCGGATAAGTGATGGATTTTTGTAGTGTCCATTTGAGCCTGTAGTTGTGTAGAGCTTATCAGAAACAGGATAATCATGCCTAAAGTTTGTTTTTTTAACATCATATTGTTTGTATTTGGTTAATTAGTGAAAAATAAAAAGCTACCGATGCAAGCGCATCGATAGCTTTAAAAACAAATATAGATAGTTACGACAAGCAGCGGCTGTGTCGTATTGATTCAATGTGAATGTGGTGAAAGATGATTCTATAAGTTGAAGTAAACTCTCTTTCGGTTTTTTTTTGTTTAATTCATAGTCGCTTTGTACGTTAATAAATTCATACTCTGCAAGCTGATGATGTGTGTTAGATTTTTTAAGTTGTAAATCGGCGATATGTCTAGCAACATTACCAATGTGAATAACACGATGTAATGAATTAAATGCCGCATAACCTTTGCGGCTAAAACGACGAAAACGAATGTGAGCGCTATGTTGAGCAACTTTATTCATAATTCGGTCGCAAAGGTACAGTAAATATTTTATCAAAATCACATTTAAATATGTCATTGTGGCGTGACTGATAATATTTTTACGACATAATGACATACTTTGTAAGTTGAGTTTTGATCGTGTTGTTTTGGTTGTAAGTTGTTGATTATCAAATGTTAATTTGTTTGAATAGTGCCTTGAAAGTGATATATTGTTCTTGTTGGCATTGAATTTGACTAATTCTTATCGAAAGCGAGTTAGAAGTTAAACTTATTGATTATTAAAACATTAATAAAACATATAAAATAATAAATTAAAATAAGGAGGATTAAATTATGACACTTGTAAGAAGACATGGAAATTGGTTACCATCAGTATTCAATGATTTATTTGACAACGACTTGATGCTTCGTACTAATACTGGTAGCACAGCTCCCGCTATCAACGTGAAGGAAACTGTTGATGGCTATTTGGTTGAAGTTGCTGCTCCAGGTTTGTCTAAAGAAGACTTTAACGTACGTGTGGACGAAGATGATAACTTGGTAATTACACTCGAGAAACAAGAGGAAAAGAAAGACGAGAATAAAGAGGTGCGCTATTTGCGTTGCGAATTCTCATATTCTAAATTCCAACAAACAATGATTTTGCCAGATAATATCGACAAGGATAAAATTTCGGCAAAAGTAGAAAATGGTGTTTTGAGTATTGATATCCCCAAATTATCAGAGGTCGATATTAAAAAGGCACAGCGCTTAATTGAGATTGTTTAAAAACAACCAGTTTTGAATCATAAAAATAGTCGACAAAGTTTATTTGTTGACTATTTTTTTTAAAAAAAACTTAATTATGAACAAATGTTCAAAATTATTTGTATCTTTGTGCTAATTAAATTATTGTTTTTTTATTTCATTGTATTATGTCTCGTCCTCAAAATAATCGAAAAATATTGTCTCCTCCATTAATGCAAGGGTTTAAGCCTTTTGGTATTCCTCGTTCATCTTTGGAGTCAATAGTGCTTAAGTATGATGAATATGAGTCAATTCGATTGCTCGATTATGAAGGATTAGTACAAGAGCAGGCGGCAGAACGTATGCAAGTGTCTCGCCCTACGCTTACGCGTATATATGAAAGTGCACGAAATACTATTGCTAAAGCCTTTGTTGAAGGTAAAATGATTGTCATTGAAGGTGGCAATGTTCAGTTTGATCAGCCGTGGTTTCGTTGTAAACGTTGTTTTAAAGTGATTAACGGATTAGAAGCAGGTGTGCGTTGCAAGGATTGTAGAACAGCTTGTTCTGATGAACTAACTCATATCAATACACAATAAAATAGTTGTAAAGCGAATAGGAACTTGTAGATATCAATTAAGACTTTTCTCGGTTATATATTTTTAATTTTTTTATTATTATGAAAATTGCTATTGCATCTGAAGGAAATACGTTGAAATCCCAGATTGACAGCCGATTTGGGCGTTGTAATTATTTTGCTTTTTACGATACGGATACAAATCAAGTTGAGTTTTTGAATAATCTGGGTAAAGAAGCTTCTGGTGGCGCAGGACCTGCTACAGTTCAGTTTGTAGCTCAACACGGTGTTAAACGAGTGGTTGCACGTGAATTTGGTGGTAAGACTGTACTTTTACTGCAAAATTTAGGTATAGAAATGGTAACTCAATCGGATAAAACGATAGAAGAAATAATTAGCGAAGTGAACGCTAATAAATGATTGTAAACGTATAAAAATAGGAGGTTATTATGCCAGGTTTTAATCAGAATGGTCCAATGGGACAAAAAGCTATGAGTGGTCGTAGAATGGGAAGATGTACAAATGTTGATAATGGCCAACAACCAATAAATAACAACGAAGAGCATATAGAGATGTTAGGTCGTGGTATGTGCCAAGGTCGCAGGCAACATCAACGGGGGCATGGTCTTAAACAAGGTGCTCGTGGTGGTTGTTGTGGTAATAAAAGATCTAATTGATAGTCTCTTAAATTATAAATAAAAAGAACGTAAAACATGAGTAAAACTATTATTGCTATACCCATGGAGAATGGGGTGTTGTGTGCTCACTTCGGACATTGTGAGTATTTCTCAGTTGTGACAGTTGAAGATGGGAAAATTGTAACCATTAAAGAGTTATCACCTCCTGAGCATGTTCCAGGACTTTACCCGCGTTGGGTAGCCAGCCATGGCGTGACAGATGTTATTGCTGGCGGCATGGGACAAAAGGCTATCAATTTGTTTCATGAGCAAGATATCAATGTGTTTGTTGGAGCACCACAAAAAGAGGCTACGGCTATTGTGGAGGATTTTTTAGCTGATAAATTACAATTAGAGGCTAATTACTGTAATCACACTGATGCTAAAGAACATCGTTGTCAACATTAAAAATACGTTCAATCGGTCTGTAATCTTTCAACGTCATGAATGTTAATTTTATTATGATGATTGTGGCGCTGTTGGCGGGTAGTGTTGGCAGTGTTTTGTTAGCGTCGTTGGTGTTGTTATTGAAAGGTAAATACCTACAAAAAGTGTCAGAGTATCTTATGTATTTGGCAGGTGGAACATTGTTGGGTGCCGCTTTTTTAGGTATGATACCAAATGCTGCCGCTCAGCTTAATGTCACTAATGCTTTAAGAATAGTGTTGGTTGGTATTGTGTTTTTTTTCTTATTAGAAAAGATCATCTTGTGGCGAATTTGCGTAAATCAAAACTGTGAACGTCATAATCATGCGGCAGTACCAATGATTTTAATAGGTGATGCGTTTCATAATGCCATTGATGGTATTGTGATAGCATCAGCTTTTTTGACATCACCAGAATTAGGTTTTTTTGTGACGCTTTCAGTAGTTATGCACGAAATCCCTCAGGAGTTGGCTGATTTTGGTATTCTTATTTATAGTGGCATGTCAAGAGGTAAAGCGCTGTTATACAATGCCTTGTCAGGTAGTTCTGCTATTGTAGTGGGAGTGCTTACGTGGTTTTTTCTTCATGAAATGAGTCATCTAGTGCCGTATGTATTAGCCTTTTCAGCTTCTAGTTTTTTGTATATTGCAATGGCAGAGTTGATTCCTGAAATGCATAAAAAAACTAAAGCATTAGAGTCAATTATTCAGTTATTACTGATTGTCGCTGGTATTTTAATTATCTTTTTAATCAAACATTCACATTGAGCTTAAAACTAAAAATAGCAATTGCTAGTGGTAAAGGCGGTACGGGTAAGACTTTTATTGCTACAAATTTATTCAATGTACTTCAAAAAATGGGCAAACAGGTCAATTTAGTCGATTGTGATGCTGAAGAGCCTAATGATCGGGAATTTATTTCTGGAGACTATATGCACTCATTTGATGTAACACAGAAAATTCCTGTTGTAGACGAATCTAAATGTACATATTGTGGTAAATGTTACGATTACTGTAATTATCATGCCATATTCTTTTTAAGTGAACAACGTGTTATACAAGTGCTCGACGAGCATTGTCATGGGTGTGGTGCTTGTTCTGTAGCGTGTGAATATGGGGCTATTACAGACAAAGATGATGTGTTGGGTACGGTGACACGATACAAAGTGCAACAAAATACTCACCTTATAGAAACGCGTATTAAAGTAGGTGTACATTCGTCTGTTCCAGTAATAAAAGAGGGCATAAAAGCAGCTATGGATGCAGAATTAGTTTTACTTGATGCTCCACCGGGCACGTCATGTGCATTTATTCAAACAGTCGCCATGGCTGATTATGTGGTGTTGGTAACAGAACCTACTCCATTTGGATTAAGTAATTTGCGTCAGTCGGTGGAGACGCTCCGTAGTTTGGGAAAACCACATGGTGTGATTGTCAATCGCATTGGATTAGGTAATAATGAGGTGTTTGATTATCTTAAAAATGAAAATATCTCCTTACTGATGTCCGTGCCTTTTGATAGATCAATTGCCAAGATATATTCCAATGGGCAACTACTTACGAATGCTAGTGATGAGTGGACAATGAAATTTACGCAATTGTTCGATAATATATTCGAGAAACATGGAAATAGCAGTTATTAGTGGAAAAGGAGGAACCGGAAAGAGTAGTGTAAGTGCTGCTTTTGCTACGCTGAAGCCCGAAGTGGTTTTGGTGGATTGTGATGTTGATGCTGCTAACCTTTATCTTTTATTTAATCCAACTCACGAAAAAGAAGAGATTTTTATCTCAGGTTTTAAGGCAGTTATCAATAAAGATGTTTGTACAAATTGTGATTTATGTGTTGATTATTGTCGTTTTGACGCTATTACTAACGTGAATGGCGAGGTGGTTATTAACGAAATCGTGTGCGATGGCTGTAAATTGTGTTCGCGTATTTGTCCGTTAGAGGCTATTTCTATGATCCCTGAAGATAAAAGTCGGATGTATTCAGGTACTTTTCGTAATGGAAAAATGGTGTATGGACTTTTATCACCAGGCGAAGAAAATTCAGGTCAATTAGTAGATATGGTACGTGAAGAAGCTAAAAAAGTAGCTCAAAAAAACAATCTCGATACTATTATTATTGATGGACCTCCGGGAATAGGCTGTGCTGTAATCTCAACTATCACTGGTGTCGATAAGGTAGTCATAGTTACTGAACCAACGCTATCGGGTTTGCACGACTTAAAACGTACTATCGAAATTGTGTCAAAATTTAATTTAACAAAAATGGTTATTATCAACAAATATGATCTCAATGTTGATATGTCAAAAACCATTGAAAACTATTGTATTTCAGAGGGTGTGCCCGTGATAGCTAAGTTGCCTTTTGATAAAATTGTAGTAGATGCAATGGTAAGTTGTAAAAGCATTATAGAATATGCACCTGACTCAGAAATAGCAGCACTTCTCACAGATGCTTTTGCAAAAACTGTCAGTTAATTTCCTTTTACTTTGCTATTTAAGTATTTAGTTTATAGATGTCGTAAATAACCCTATTGATGGCATCTGTTGTTTTCGTGTTTGCAGATCAGTATCTTTGCAGTACGAAAATTAAATGATTTATTCACTTTTAAAAACAAATATAGAATTATGGAAAATCAAGTAAATGTAATGCCACGTATTGGCGATTTAGCTCCTTCTTTTCAAGCTGTAACAACTCAGGGTACGATTAATTTCCCTGCTGATTATAAAGGCAAATGGGTAATTCTTTTTAGCCATCCAGCTGACTTTACTCCAGTTTGTACGTCAGAGTTTATGACCTTTGCTTCTATGCAAAAAGATTTTGATGCGTTAAATACTCAATTGGTAGGTTTGTCAGTTGATGGACTTTATAGCCACATTGCATGGTTGCGTACCATTAAGGAAAAAATTGAGTATAAAGGTATGAAAAATGTGGAAGTAACATTCCCATTGATCGAAGATATTACGATGAATGTAGCTAATTTATATGGTATGTTACAACCGGGCGAAAGTACAACAAAAGCTGTTAGAGCCGTATTCTTTATTGACCCTAAAGGTGTAATTCGTACCATTATTTATTATCCACTATCGTTAGGTCGTAATTTTGACGAAATCAAACGTGTGCTTATTGGATTGCAAACAGCTGATAACTTTGACGTAGCTCTTCCAGCTGACTGGCGTCCTGGCGATGATGTTATTGTTCCAACAGCAGGCTCGTGTGGCGTAGCAAAAGAACGTATGGACGACAAATCAGGCGATGTGACTTGTTATGATTGGTTCTTCTGCACCAAAAAACTTTCAAAAGAAGATGTTGAAAAGAAATTAGGTAAGTAAATTACTCGTTTACAACAAATACTTTCACAAAAATAAAGCCACCTTATTTTGGGTGGCTTTATTAGTTATTTTAAGCGAATTGAAAATTTTTTCAAGCGTTCGTCAAGCATTTGTAGAGGGATAATTTTTTTGACGGTATTAGCCACAGCATTAATCATGCGCTCTTTCACAAAATCGTGGCGAATAACGATAGAAACTTCACGTACGGCTGGTGGCGAATTTATTTCGCGTACGTTTTTTAACTGTTTTTCAGTTAAAAATTGCAAATGAAGTTCTGGAATCATAGTGTAACCACCGCTTTTGTCCACTATTTTTACAAGTGTATCAATACTGCCAGCTTCGTACATGTGATTGCTGGTTTCAGCATGACAAAAATTGAAAATTTGGCGTCGAGCGCAATGCCCCTCTTGTAGAACCCATAAATCGTCGAGTGGCATATCTTTAGGATTAAGTGGAATTTCTGTAAACCGTTGTGTGGGAGAGAAATAGGCTACAAACTTTTCATAGTATAGTGGAATTTCTAAAATATCAGGTTGCTCGAGCGGAGTAGAGATAATGGCTAAGTCCAAATTGCCAATTTGTAATTGTTCCAAAACATCGGTTGTGCGCATTTCTGAAATGGTAAGTGTGATACCTTCATATTCACTTCTAAACCGAGTGATAAACTCAGGAACTAAATAGGGTGCTATGGTTGGTATAATACCAATTTTCAAAGTACCAGTCAGAGAATTTATTTCGTCATTAACCACTTCGTGAATGCGCCGCACTTCGTTCAGTGTAATTTCGGCTTGACGAATCACTTTTTCGCCGATTGCTGTTGGTGCAATAGGATATTTAGAGCGGTCGAAGATTTTAACATCTAATTCCTCTTCTAACTTTTGAACCATAGTGCTCAACGTAGGCTGAGTTACTCCGCACTCTTCGGCGGCTTTTACAAAATGTCGATGGCGGTTTAAGGTCACAATGTATTCGATTTGTTGTAAAGTCATAATGTTTATAGATTATATCAATGCAAAGATAGAAAATATCTGTTGTATAAATAGTATATTGGCAGTACTTTTGTACCAACAAAATTAAATAATATCATGCTTAAACGAAATTGGTTATATATAGTAGGTGCTTTATTGGGTGCTGTTGGCGGATTCGCTTATTGGTATTTTGTTGGCTGTCAGAGTGGCACTTGTCCCATCACCTCGTCACCTTATATTTCTACCATTTATGGTGCTGTATTAGGAGTTTTATTGTTGGACCTGTTCAAAAAAAAGGAAGTCAATGAAAAGTAATTTATTTGAAAAGTGGAATGCTGTGCGTATCATACGTGTCCTTTTAGCTGTTGTACTTGCTATTTGGGCAGTGGTTGACAAGGAGTATTGGATGCTCGCATTTTCGGCACTATTTTTGATACAAGCTATTTTAGGTACTTCGTGCTGCTGCGGTGGTGGTTCATGCGACTTACCTAATAATTCAACAAAAAACTCTAAATAATACAATTATGAAAATTAGAACATTAATTTTAGTCGCATTAGCTCTTACTACCTTTTCGTGTAACGGGCAGACTAATAAAAAAACTGAACAAGAAACAACTAAACAACAAAAAATTATGGGAACTATTCATTTAACCAAAGCAGACTTTTTGAAAAAGGTAGTGAATTACGAAGCAAATCCTACCGAGTGGAAATACTTAGGTGATAAACCTGCAATTATCGATTTTTATGCTTCCTGGTGTGGACCTTGTAAAATGATTGCACCGATTTTGGAAGAACTCGCTGCTGAGTATGATGGTCAAATTTATATCTACAAAGTAGATACAGAAGCAGAGCAAGAGTTGGCAGCAGTATTTAACATTCGTTCTATTCCTAGCATTTTATTTGTACCAATGGAAGGACAGCCCCAAATGGCTCAAGGTGCAATGCCCAAAGCATCATTAAAAGAGGCTATTGAGTCTGTATTATTGGTGAAAGAAAAAAAATAACAAATTATTATGCTAGTAGTTGACGCTAATATTTGTCCACAAAATCACCGCTGTCCATTAGTTCATATTTGCCCTGTAGATGCTATTTCTCAGGTTGGTTACGGGTTACCAGTTATTGATAATGATATATGTATTCAGTGTGGTAAGTGTACCAGAGGTTGTCCTTTGGGAGCGGTAGTAAAAGTTTAAAAAGAATATAGTTAATTGTTATAAAAAAACGATTTGTATAAATTTACAAATCGTTTTTTATATGTACGCCCGGGCAGAATCGAACTGCCATCAGAGGAACCGGAATCCACCATTTTATCCATTAAACTACGGGCGCATAAAAACTAAGGCTCAACAGTTTGCTAAGCCTTAGTTATCACTATTAATCAAGATCGGTACGATTTTCTGGATCGCGGAAATCTTTACGTTCAGTACGTCTTTCGCGGTCAGGGCGAGGACGGCGTTCTGGTTCTACGTAACCTTCAGGTTTTTCTTTCAAAACTTTAGCTGATAATTTAAACTTACCAGTTTTTTGATCGACTTCCAAAAGTTTAACATCGATTTTGTCGCCTTCTTTCAAACCTGTTTGTTCCATGGTGTCGAAACGTTGCCAATCGATTTCAGAAATGTGCAATAAACCTTCTTTACCAGGCATAAATTCAACAAATGCGCCGTAGGCCATAATGGATTTTACTTTTGACGAATAGACTTCGCCCACTTCGGGTAATGCTACGATGCCTTTTATTTTGCTTATTGCACAGTCGATAGCGGCTTTGCTTGTACCAGCAATTTCAACATGTCCACCAGCTTCCACTTCTTCGATAGAAATGGTTGCGCCAGATTCTGCTTGAATTCCTTGAATGATTTTTCCTCCAGGTCCGATTAACGCTCCAATCAGCTCTTTTGGAATCATCATTGTAACGATGCGTGGTGCGTGTTCTTTCAAGTCGGCACGAGGTGCTGGCATAGTTTCGAGTATTTTACCTAAAATGTGCATGCGGCCATCGCGTGCTTGCATCAATGCTTTTTCAAGGATTTCAAAACTCAAGCCATCAACTTTGATGTCCATTTGTGTAGCGGTGATACCATCTTTGGTTCCTGTTACTTTAAAGTCCATATCGCCAAGGTGGTCTTCGTCGCCTAAAATGTCAGATAACACGGCAAAGTTTTTTCCTTTGTTTTCAGAAATAAGCCCCATAGCAATACCGGAAACAGGTTTTTTGATAGGTACACCGGCATCCATTAATGCTAATGTTCCTGCGCAAACCGTAGCCATTGACGATGAACCGTTTGATTCTAAAATATCAGAAACAACGCGTACAACGTAAGGGTAATCGGCAGGAATCATGGTTTTCAAAGCACGAAAAGCCAAGTTTCCGTGACCAATTTCACGACGACCAACACCACGTGAAGCGCGTGCCTCGCCGGTTGAAAATGGCGGGAAATTATAGTGTAGCAAGAAACGTTCGTTGCCTTGAATTAATGCTTCGTCAACTATTTTCTCGTCACGCTTAGTTCCCAATGTAACTGAAGTTAACGATTGTGTTTCGCCGCGTGTGAAGATGGCTGAACCGTGTGGACCGGGTAAGTAATCAACTTCGCTCCAAATAGGACGAATTTCGGTGGTTTTACGTCCGTCGAGACGTTTACCTTCGTCCAAAATACTACGACGCATAGCTTCTTTTTCTACATCGTGGTAGTAGCGGTTGATCATCTCTTCTTTTTCAGCCAATTCCTCTGCGCTGAAGTTTTCTTTATACTCTTGTAAAACAGCTGCAAAATTTTCAGAACGCGAGTGCTTATCGGTGTTGCAAGCAGTAGCTAAAGCATAAGCTTTGGCGTATGTTTTATTGTGTACATCTTGACGAAGCTCTTCGTCGTTGACTTCGTGGCAGTAGGTGCGTTTTACAGTTTTGCCAACAGCTTCCATCAGTTCTAATTGTGCTTGACAATGTACCTTAATGGCTTCGTGAGCTACTTTCATAGCATCTAACAAATCCATTTCCGATACTTCTTTCATTTCGCCTTCTACCATCATGATGTTGTCCAAAGTGGCAGCCACCATAATGTCCATATCCGCTTTTTCGAGTGCTGCAAATGTTGGGTTTACTACAAATTTTCCGTCGATACGCGCTACGCGCACTTCGGAAATTGGTCCGTGAAACGGAATATCCGATACAGCAATAGCCGCTGATGCAGCTAAACCTGCTAAGGCATCAGGCATATCTTTGCCATCGGCAGAG
>Ga0208195_1000198_pt1 | contig 85780 bp, 69 predicted proteins | sample AD_UKC077_MetaG_FD_184441 | JGI IMG/M metagenome (GOLD analysis project Ga0208195, IMG submission 184441) | Active sludge microbial communities of municipal wastewater-treating anaerobic digesters from USA - AD_UKC077_MetaG (SPAdes) (version 2) | ecosystem: Engineered > Bioreactor > Anaerobic >... | reverse complement strand
GTAAGCGTCCTTTAATCGACGCTTGTCCCTGGTGATTACGCTCTGGATAATGGACTTGTGAGAACTGTGTTTTCTGGCTGAAGAAAACCCAGTAAACGCAAGTAAAGTGGAGGAGCACAACCCCAGTGGACATGCGAAAGATCAGGCAGAAGGTATCCCTTCAAGAATGGGAGGAGCGGATTCACGCCCGCCAGTTGAGTGGTCAAACCGTGGCCGCCTGGTGTGAGGCCCACAGAATTTCCATTCATGCCTACTACTATTGGCTTCGCAAGCTACGCGAAGAAGCGGTCAAACTCGCCGGGGAGCCATCAACGGCCGCATTGGTTCCCACCTTTATGCAAGTGGAAGATCCTGGCCATCCTCTCACAGGAGAAGCTCCTCGCATTCACCCCAATGAGGACGGAGGCTCCCTTGTTCGCCTAAAACTTCCGGGCCTCCTGCTGGAGGTGGCTAGTGGGGTAAACCCGCAGGAAGTCAAAGCCGCCCTGGCCGTTCTGAAATCCTTATGCTATTAAATCTTACGGAAGACACCAAGATCTATCTGGCATGCGGGTACACGGATCTGCGCAAGCAAATTGACGGCCTGGCCGCGCTTGTCATCCAGTCTTTTGGCCAGGATCCCTGCCAAAAAGCGCTCTATCTGTTTTGTGGTCGACGAAGTGACCGCTTCAAAGCCCTCTACTGGGAAGGAGATGGGTTCTTGCTCCTTTACAAACGATTAGAAGAGGGAAGGTTCCAGTGGCCCCGGACACCCAGTGAGGTCCGGCAGCTGACCCGGCAGGAGCTTCGTTGGTTGTTGGAGGGGTTAACGATTGACCCCAAAAAGAGGATTAAAAAGAGTGCTAAAAAACTCTTGGTATAACCGTATAATCCCTTAATAGCAGGCATTACAGGTTGACACGGAGAGGAATAAATGGTAGGATTTCTATAGAATATTAATAAAGGAATCCCCCCCCCATTTGACACCCCTGGAAACCCAACTGAAAGAAGAAAATGAACTCCTACGTATCCAAAACGAGGAGCTACTGTCTAGGCTTGGTGTACTCAACCAATCCTTTGAAGCCTACAAAGCCCAAAAGGAAAAAGAGCAAAAGCTCCTCGAACAAAGAGCCCAATTACTCGAGGACCAGGTCAAGGTCCTCCTGAAACGTCTTTATGGTGCTTCATCTGAGAAGACCCAAAAAGCGATGGATGGCCAGGTCGTCATGGAAGAGGTCGTCCGGCTCTTCAATGAGGCGGAGGTCTTTGAAGAGGAAATGGAAGAGGAGGCGAGCCCTTCCAAAACGCGTAAGACGAAAAAGGGACATCGCATCACGGACATCTTCCTTGATCTTCCTGAAAAAGAGGTTCTCTACCGAATCCCAGAAGACGAGCGGGTCTGTTCTGAATGCGGAGGTGAACTTCAGGTGGTAGGCGTCCGCCATAACCGCTATGAGATTGAATACGTCCCTTCGAAGGTCAATCTGCTCAACATTAAGCAGGAGACCTGCTCTTGTCCCAGGTGCTCCAAAGAAAAGGGAGAGACGATGTTCGTCGAACCCAAGGTTCCTGAACCCGTGTTGCAGCATTCTTATGCTTCCGCATCCAGTGTGGCCCAGGTCATGTTCCAGAAGTTCGTTCAGGGAGTCCCCTTGCACCGGCAGGTGAAAGAATGGCAGAGCATGGGGGTCAACTTAAGCCGGGGGACCCTGTCAAGCTGGGTCGTGAAGACGGCCCATGAATGGTTCATGCCCTTGCTGGATGAATTCAAAAGATCCTTGAACCAGGAGGAGGTCCTTCACGCCGATGAGACTCCCGTCCAGGTTTTGGATGAGGAGGGCAAGAAGAATGAGGCCAAATCCTACATGTGGGTACTGGCGACCGGTTCTTTCAGTAACCATCCGATCCGGTATTTTGAATATGCGCCAAGCCGAAGCCAGGAGATGGCGCAGCGGTTGCTTTCGGGATACCGGGGTTATTTGGTTACCGATGACTACCCAGGTTACAACCGACTAACGGAACTTCGACGATGTAGTTGCTGGGCGCATGTACGGCGAAAATTTATGGATGTACCCACGTCTTCAAAGGACAAGCGATCCTCTTCAATTGCGGGGAAGGCTTTGGGTTTCATTAATGACCTTTTCACTTTGGAGCGTACCTTGTCGGTCATGTCCCCGGATGAGCGAAAAGAGGTTCGTCTTCAGGAGGCTGTTCCTCTCTTGGATGGCTTTTGGGTCCTCGTCGATGCGTATGCGCCCCAGGTGTTGCCGCAAAGCATGCTAGGGAGGGCTTTTTCTTATGCCCAAAACAACAAGGACCGGCTCATGACCTTTCTTTTGGACGGCCGGATCGGGATAAGCAATGCGATCGTGGAGAACGCGATTCGCCCGTTTGCGGTGGGTCGTAAGAACTGGTTGTTTGCGGGTTCTCCCAAGGGAGCTCGGGCCAGTGCCTGTGTTTATTCTTTGGTTGAGACGGCCAAGGCCAATGATCTGGACCCGTTCTTGTTCCTCAGAACCCTTCTTGAGGATATTCCAGGATCCGATTACCGGACGAATCCCGAGACCATGGAGCGGCTCATGCCTTGGAGTGATTACATGCAGTCAATCTGCGCTGTGCCGGCCAGAAACACTAGCTCCCTGTTTTCCGTCCCATAGCCCAGTAGCCGGAGACGTCCAAGAAAGGACGCTTACATTATATCAAGTGATTGAAACTTATCTTTGCCCACAACCCATTTCATTTTTGGAAAGCTTGTTCCGCAACAGAGACGCAACTTACTCTCCTTGAGTTAACCTTCCATTATGCATGGATTTCGGCAGGGAACAGGCTAAAGGCAAGTGTCTCCTCCTTGAAGCAGCTTGCAATGCTCATATCAGCTGTTTACTGATTCTCCAAGTAATCAAGAATTTTTGACCTCATCCTGATCCGCAAGTCCTTTTCATCAGGTTTTTGATAAGCCTCGTTGAGGACAACCCCTCGCATGGCGCCAGCCAATTTACCCATTACCACAATACGATTTCCAAGCGTTATGGCTTCTTCGATGTTATGCGTAACAAACAAGGTTGTCACATTATGCTGCTCACAAATATTGCGGACCAATACCCGCAGCTGCTTTCTTGTAACGTCGTCCAATGCTGCGAAAGGTTCGTCCATCAAGAGAACCTTTGGTTCAAGTGACAGCGCCCGTGCTACTGCGGCACGTTGTTTCATTCCTCCTGAAAGCTGATGAGGATAATAGTCCGAATATCCGCTTAGTCCAACTGCACTCAAAAGCTCAAGGGCCCGTTCCTTCGCAGCCTTTCGGTTCGAAATTTTTCTTGTTGCACGGAGCGGATGAACGATATTATTGACTATTTTTTTCCACGGAAGCAGCTGGTTGAAATCTTGGCCAAGCAAAATGACTTCCCTATTGGGGTATCGATGGCTTACCCCATCCACAAGTATTCTTCCATGATCCGGTTGCTCCAACGCCGCGACAATTCTCAAGAGAGTGGATTTACCGCACCCAGAGTGACCCAAGATACATACAAACTCGCCATTATCAATGTCAATTGAAATGTTATGAAGTACATTCAATTCTTTTCCTTGGTTTCTAAAGGATTTCGAAATACCTTCAATCGAGACCATCGCCTCAGCTTTCATCACTCATGCCCCATTTGACGGTGGTATTTTTTTCAAGCAAACGAAACGCTTGTTCAACCAGAATACCGATGACGATAATGACTATCACTCCCGAGAAAACATTTGTTACATTCGCATACGCCCTGTTTGTATAAATATAATAACCGACACCCCCAACGGTTCCTATCATTCCGAAAACCATCTCAGCACCAATCAGCGCTCGCCACGCACGGCCCCATCCAACTCGGAGCCCCGCCACCAAATAAGGCATGACCGAAAATATCTGGACGTGCAGAAGGCTGTTTACAGGACTCAAACCGATATTTTTTGCCCATTCTTTGTAAACCGTCGGGATCGACCTGAAACCCACCAGCAGATTGGTTGTAAGCGGCCACAGAACGCCGTGAACGATCAAGGCCAACATAATGCCGTTACCGACACCGAACCATATCATTAGAAGGGGCAAAACCGCTATTCCCGGGAGAGGATTGAAGATCGTGCATAGAGCAGACACAAGACTCTCAATGGTTTTTGAGCAGATACACATCAAGGCAATAATGGATGCCAATCCAAAGCTCATTAAAACTCCCAGGATTACAAGTTTCAAGGAGTTTAACACTTGTAATCCCAAGTAACCTGTGAACAGCTCCAAAACAAGGCGTTCCGCCACTTTGGAAAATGGAGGTAGCAGATACTGGTTCACTAGATTTAATCGTGATGAAACTTCCCAAAAAATAATTATGAGCAAAAACCAGAAGACGTTTTGTATGAACTTCATTCGGGAAATTTTTGTCTTCATTAATCTGGATCTTTCTAATGTTGCCGCAAAGCTTCAAAAAAATCGTAGTCTTCGAGTTTCCTGGGTTCCTTTGATAATATTCCGGCGTTGAACAGCAACATGGCTTGCCTATTGAACATATCTGGAGTCAATCGAGGTGATGGAGGCATTTCTGCGATAACCTTGACAAGTGTATCCGAATCCGTGTCCAATCCCTCTTCAATGAGAATATTTGCAGCGTAATCCGGGCGGCTTAGAATCAGGCTGACAGCTTCATTTTGAGCTTTGATAAAAGCGGAAATGATGTCTGGATTTTCTTTATAGAATGACTCGGTAACGATGTAGGCAGAGCCAATGCCATACTCCCTTGTGACATCAGTCATATCCGCAATCATGTGCAAGCTCTCCTCCGACTCCGCTTTCATATTCGTGCTAAACGTGAAGATGCTGGCGTCAATGCCGGAGCCTGAAGTCAGTGCTGCCAATGCCTCTGCATTGGGCATGCTAACCAAAGCATCTGCCAAGGCATTCGAGTCACCCAAAACTTCCTGACAGTATGCGAGAAAAGATATATGAAGATTCGTTGACAAATTTGTCAATGAAATTCTCATGCTTGGGTCCAGGTCATGTATTGACTTGATGAATTCATCCCGGGCGTATAGCTTTGTTGGCGTCGATGACGAAAAAGAAATCAATCTGAATGGAATGCCGTTCTCCAGTGAAGTGATTGTGGTAATAAGAGCTGGAGAAGCGATGTCGATTGTCCCAGTTAGCATTGCATCCCTGATCTCCGGTCCAGTTTGAATGTTGACCCATTCAACTGTGACGTCACTGGGAAGATATTTTTCGAATAGACCTTCATGACGGATAATGATCGAAGTTGCAGCAACATAGTTCCCTTTTGAGTAGTTCACTGTAACCTTTTGCTTCTTTTCTTTCCCACAAGCGAACAAGGCTAACACTGAAATTAGGACCTGCAAAAGGCAAACCATGGCTAATATCGTCTTTTTCATGCAACATGCCTCCCCATATTTGCCCACCTTTACAGATCCTTTTTGTTGAAACTTTTTAATAGCATATCATTCCCCTCCAAATCAGTGACTCTGATACGAGATTGAAGATATTCCGCTGCATCTAGTATTTCAATCATGCTGCCCGCCACCAAATGGATTCGCGCTGCAACTTGGCTAAGTGTTCCGTACTCAGTGATAACATCGCCTTCTCTTCGTTGTTGCGTCACGTTGATTACGTTGGGGTGGTCATTTGCTTCGTCAATACCATCAATATTTCCAATAAATCCAGGTTTGACAAGAACAGACAAAACCATCGCACACTTGTTTTTAAGAGATCCATCAATGGTATGTGACAGATTTTCATCTGACATACTTCCGCTCAAGGCAAACCTGACCAACATCTCCAATTGATCGACGCTATTGACGCTCTTAAGGATGTAGTACCCCTGACCACCCGTAATCCGGAAAGCAGGATCATAAAACATGATTCGATCGTTTTCGATGAAGGCCTGAAGTGACATGACGCCATTTTTTATCCCGCAATCCCGAAAAAGATCGAGCATCTGTTCGTGGGTCGTTGTGTAATAGAGTTCACTGTGCTTTGAAGGATAGATCAAAGCTGACGGCAGCGTTCCTACACCCTTCTGCTCCGAATTGACATAACGATCCGACATCATCGTCACAACGACTTCACCATCTTGAAAAATATAATTGACTGTGAAGTCATCACAATCCATAAATTTTTCAATAAGTACTGTGTTGGAGCGAGAATTTTCCTTTGCTTTATGGAATGCTCCTCTGAGCTCATCTTCGTCATAACAAACAGAAATTCCCCTGGCACTGTTACTGTCAACGGGCTTAATCAGCACAGGATATTCGATACCTTCCAAATCACTTTTCAACAGTCTCTCATCCAGCTGGTACTCTGGGACAGTTGGAAGGCCAAAATCCCTCAATTTGGCTTTCAAACGCTTTTTGTCAGTGAATACCTCGACTTGATTTCCGGTAGCGTAACAATGCTTCCCCGTACGCTCGCATACTTGCTGGTAGCTGCGAACAAGGATATCGGCACATCCGACCATTACACCGTCAATATCCTCATCATTAACAATTCCGCAAAGAAGATCTACATTGAGGCAATCAGCCAAAACCGGCACCCTTGCGAATCTTTTGGCTGGAGAGTCCTCGATGTGATCAGCAACATAGGTAACCACTCCCAATTGATTGGCTGCATTAACCAGGGGTATGGTCTCCGTCGTCGCACCGAGAATCAGAATTTTTTTACCGCTGAATTCTCGCCTCACAAAATTCACCTCAAAAAAAGGATTTGACCTTCTTGGCTCCACTCCAGTTCAGTCGTTCAAAATGTAAGAATACTTGTGTTTTTCGGTTGCAGTGGGCTAACCCATTAATCGATCTCGCATCAAACTGCGCATTATATCGCGAAACAGGTAACTTCTGAGAAAATGAGGAATGTTTGCCAAGCTCGCTCCACAGTAATCCAATCGATTTGAGAGCCGTTTTTATCATTGTAAAGACCTAAGAAAATCAATCGTCCGTTTGGCATTGCTACTGAGAGACTCTTCCATGTTGACTCCCAATATTGTGACTTTGTGTTTTTCCAGTAACGAAATCTTTTTGCTCGCAAAATCCAAAGACTGTTGGCTAAACCGTCTTAGTTCATCCTCATTGGAAAACCTATCAAGAATCGTTCCGCCAGTCAGGAACATTTTCTTCTTTCTTCTCTTCAAATTCACTTCAAGACTCGCAAAACAATGGACAACTCCCACTGGTATTAGTCCTGTGTTTTGTTTCTTATGGTATTCAAAAATCACTCCTGCTCGATCCGGATCACCAAAAACTGGCAAGTTATGGATAATCCCATCGTCATACACGGTAAGTTCCTTTGCTCCAAGGTAATCCAATGGCATAATATCCCGCGTAAGGACTTTCTGATAAAACGAAGCTAGTGCAAGTTTTTGCATTGGACGAATCTCCACATTCTCTGATAAGTCCCTCCAGATTTCCCCAGCGATATCTTCATACCTCAAGTGCAGTCTGTCCACAATTTCCCTATTGTATCTATTGAGAATTAAAACCGCTATACCTGATCGATGCTGGCGAAACAAATTCATCTTCAGCAATAGCTGCAGATGCTTAAGATACTTCACATCTCTCACATCGACAGCTTTTGCAAGCTTAATTTTCATCTCTTCGAGGGAAAGCCATTGGTCATTTTCTGTTTTTAACTTCATGACCTCCCGCATCAGTGTGGTCTTTCCAACTCCTGAGGCACCAATCATCTCAATTCTTTTCATTCGTATGACCCATTGATTTTCTTTTAAAAAAATCTTTTGCTGCTGAAACCAAATATCGATAGCTCTCCAAACCCAAAATTTTAGCCAGAACCACATACAAAGCAAGCCCAAAGAGAATCTGAAGGACCATTGTGGGCAACGCTGCCAAACCAACCCATCGCAGACAGAATATAGCGGACCCCATCACTATGGATAAAATGAGTGACGGCAAAATATCTGTGATTTGCTCCTTGTAACCATAAAGCAGCAATTTTTTATTCGGGTGAGCATTCACAAAAGATGCAATAATTCCGTTCAAAACTTGGCCCAGTGCAATGGCATATGGGCCCCAAAAGGCGGTAATGATTAGTATCAGTATTCCGATGATTCTGCGTATCACATTTAGACGCAGGTAAGTTCCGCTATAGCCCAGCCCTTTAATTGCTTCCAAATTGGCAGAGTGAATGGGGTAAAGTGCATAGCTTGCACAGAAAATTCGAATATAGGGCACTGCTGGTAACCACTTTTCCGTCATTAAGAGCAATACAAGCGGTTCTGATATTACTGCCAACCCTACCATTAAGGGAAAAACGATGAATGAGCTTGAAGTGATCGATCTCCTCATCATGCTCTTCACTTTGGATCTGTTATCCTGCTGTGAAGCCAGGACAGGGAACATGACCGCTTGAATTGATCCGTCGATATTTGAGACGATCAGAGACGGGAACTTGCTACCCCTGTTGTAATATCCGAGGGTAGCCGGTTGGTACATTTTTCCAATGATTAGGCTTCTCGCCTCTCGATACCCCGTTGTCAACAAAGATGCCGCCAGGACTTTCCAGCCAAAGGAAAAATGCTCCTTGACTCTGTCCGTGGAAAATTGAAAATGCGGTCTCCAGCGAAGCGTAAACCAAAGAATGGCCGTTATAAAAAAGCGGTTGGCGATCGACTGCCATACCAATGCCCATACTCCAAATCCGGCGTAAGCCAAAGCAATCCCAACTGTGCCTGAAATCACAAGCGCACCTGTACTCCGCACGAATAACAGCTTGAATTGCAGCGTCCTTGAGATGATAGCGTTTTGAACCGCGTTCAAAGCACCAAAAATCAGGGTGACTGATAGTACCCGAATTATCGGTGTAATCTCAGGTATTTTGTAAAATCTTGATATTGATGGAGCCATCAAAAAAAGAACTGCATAGAGTAAAAGAGAAATGGATAAATTGACGAAAAATACTGATGAGTAGTCAACTTCATCCACCTCCTTTTTTTGAATAAGAGCTGTACCAAAACCGCTTTCGACAAAGAGTGCCGCTATCGAGGTAAAAACGGTTACCAAGGCAATGGTACCGTAATCTTCCGGCATCAATAATCGGGCAAGCGCAATCGAGATTAAAAAACTAATCGCCTGTGAACCACCCCTTTCCATGAATTTCCAAAAAAGGGAGGAAATTATTCTTGATTTATTAATCTCAACACCCATGTCTATTGCAGCTGCCTAGCGTGTGAACGCGTCTCCGACATCTCTAAATGACCAAAATTGCGGCTCGATATTACTCTGGAACATCTTCGGGCAATCTTCGCCAATAAGTGAGCCAATCGCGGGAACACACTCAACATTAAGGTCTTTCCCATCCTAATGAATCCGTACTCTTTCAGATAATCTCTATACACTTGCCTTGCAGAATGGTTGAATTTTCGCTGCATCAAAAGAATTTGAGTCTTGGTTTGCAGGATACTTTTTCCAATTTCAGAGTCGTACCTGTAATCATAGTATTCATTCGCTTTCTCAAGTGTTTCTATTCGGTTTTTTTTATGAGCGATGTCGATTTCCTTGCTGTAGTGTTTCCGATATTCTGACATAAGAGACCCTTCTACACCGCGCCTGTAACAAGACATAAGTTCATTCATATAATAGACTTTCCCTTCGGCACGGTAGAACAATGCGTTCGCATAGTCACCATGGTTGGCATGGGATACCCATAACGGTCTTTTCTGAAGAAAATATTCTCTCCGAATCAAGCGCGAAGAAACATGCACACATCCTCCCTGTGCTGCCTCGGCTATGGTAATGTCCCTGCTGAAATTGCTTTTAATCCCAAGTATTTCACCTGTTGGCTTTTTGTCAACATCAACAACGGAAACAGCGTGGAAACACATGCTGTAGTCTCTGTTTTGTTCTAGGAATTCGACCTGCTTTTTGAGTTTGCGAGTATCACACCAGTAATCGTCACCCTCGCATGTTGCGATGAACTCACCTTTGACAAGTGGCGCAATATGCGTTTGCATATTAGATATCTTTTGAGAATATTGATTTTCTTCTTGATAGATACCTCTGATAATGTTTGAATTTTCTCTCTCATACTGACGAATGATCTTCGCTGTCTGGTCAGTAGAAGCGTCATCGTGAACAATAATCTCATAAGGAAAATCACACTCCTGTGACAAGAAACTGTCCAGGGCATCCGCGATGAATTTCTCGTGGTTAAAAGTTAAACAACAAATACTAACTAGTGGTCTCATATTTTTCTCAGACGAAACGAAAACAAGCCTTATTGTTCTTGCGAAAATGCTTGACGTTTATTTCTGATTTCTATACCTCGCAACTTCCAGTCTTAGCTTTCCATACGATCGATTTTCATAAACCATCATTCCATTTTCTTGACTGGCTCCTGGGTGGAAGCTCAAGATAATCCCCAAATCTTTCCAAACACTCTTTCGAAAACTCCTTCTTAAACCCACCAGTTGGGAAAAAGGTCATTTCGCCAAAAACAATTCTCCCTTCCGCTACATAAAAATCGACTCGAACAAAAGGGAATCCGGACGATAACCCTCTGGCAATTTGGTATATCTCTTCGAGCTTTTCTGGCCTAGGATATTTTTCTGGACTGGAGGGATACTTGTCCGTGACACACTCTAACGGAGTCCAATCAAAATCGAAAACAGCGCGATCGGCTGAAATAAATGTTCTGCTGTCCTTACCCGAATACACGACCAGAAAACGCGGCTCTCCGTTGAAGCAGAAAACTTTGTAATCTCTCGGAAGTCTGCCGTCCTCGGATGCAAGATTTTTCTCTGCAATGATCAGGGGAACGATATGGTTATAGTGGTATTCACCTGAAATAAATCCATTCTTCACCTTCAGCCATTTGTTCAGCTTCTTCACAGTTTCTTTTTTGTTCAAGTTGGTTTTGTCCTCACAGATGATATTCGTTCCCGACGCATGGTTGCACTTCAAAACAAATCGTTTGGGTAAGCTCTGGAAGTTGATATCTCTCGCACTCATGTACACAGCATACAATTCATTCAGTATGTTGCCATATCCCTTCTCTGCGACATATTCTCTTACCCGGTATTTATCCGCACATTGGATATAAAGAGAATCACGGTAGTTGATTTTTAGCCACTGAAGCTTTTGATTCAAGTCTTTGGGATTCTTCAGGTCCAGCTTTTCACCCATGCGAATATAATAAGTCAATCGCAAGGTTAAAGACATAGGGATGACGGGATGCAGTCTGTGCAGGATTGGTGGAATCTTGACCATCAGCTTTTTGAGCAGGACCGTCCTGTTTACCACACCTTTCAACAGAAGTATTATTGGAATTTTTGCCATGTATTAGAGTTTTCTTCCTGCGAACACGCCATTGACAGCCTCATAGACCTGCAGCTAAACCTTCCCCGTAACACCAGCAACGGGACATGGTTTTTCTGATTCAGTTTGTGTACCACCTGCAATTGCCCTCACACCATCCCCCCAAATAAATAACGCAATTAAATACCACAAGTGAGTCGTTGTCCAAATAGATCCTCCAACGAAGGCTTTAGGGAAAACCATAAACGCAAATATCGCCACCAGTTCCCCATAAGGCGTTTTTCTGAACAGCCAGATGTTATAGAGCGTATAGCACAGCAAACACACAATTATTGCGGTTCCTGCGAGATAACCGAATGTTGCCCAGGTATCCAAGAACAAGTTGTGAGCCAGGATCCCACCTAAGACCTTAACAGCGCCAAACGCCCCATATCCGACAATTGGCGATTGATTAATGAGCCCCGTCAATCGCTGGTGGATGACATCCCTTCCGGAAGAACCTGCTATGCTGCCGCTAGACAGCTTCCTTATGGTTCGACTGCTGAAGTTGATCTTCTCCAGAAACCGGCCGACAAACTCCCCAATGCTCACATGATAAACAACCGCAAGAGCTATTGCAGCAATAACAAGGATGGTCAGAGGCAAAAAATAGTTTGTTGATTCAAAATGACGTATCAAACAATAAAGGAAAAATGCTCCAATACACAATAAGGGAGTCCGTGATCCCAGCATGACAACAGCGATCGTGCAGGATACAGCGAGCAAAAAATCGAATACTTTCTTCTCTCTGAATGACTTTGAAAAAAGAACAATGGCGGGGATCATCGTGTTGAACCCATAACTCATACTGTAATCATTGATCATTTCAAGTTTAAAGAAGACGATCAACGCAAGGATCACTAATGCAACGGATGCCATTAAATAGGCAGCACGATAAAACCAGCCCAAGAAGTCCTTAATACTGGTAATTAAGGGCAAAAGGAGAACCACAGGAACACACTCTGCCAAGTAGGTCATCAATCCTGGAAAGACATACCTGTAGCTTAGCAAGTCAGGGTTAAGCAGAAATGACAAAGAGAGAAACGAGAGGGAGAACATCAATACGAAAAACGACCCCCGATTAATTTTGTATTGCGACAACTTGAAGGCATGAAAATATAAAATTAGCGATAACGAATAAACGATGACATTCAAATGAAAATTCATTTGATTAAAGTAAGGCAGTGTACTTGCAAAAAGATTTTTCGCTGCGGTCAAAGATATTTGGAAGAGTATCGCAAATCCAACTGCCTGGTCGACACCAGCAGCCCGATAAGCAAGCGTGCGGCCTTGGCTCAGATATACTGTGACTCCGCATTGAGCATTTTTCCGGCAATTGATTTGCTTCATCTCCCAAAACTCTTCGGCAAGTCCGCCGCTTGAAACCGTCCTTTTGTCCCTTCTGAAAAATTGAAAATACTTTCAAATTCAACGATGATCAAGTCAGGATCCATTGTACCAGAGCGTACATCACGTCCAGCCTCACCTTCCTTCATGACCGAGTCAAGTTGTTGTAGGTCAGAAGAGAATTCAATGGACTCTCCCTAAGCCGCCATCGGTGATTGCTTTTTGCAAACGGTAGAGCGGAGTCCCCCGTTTGTTGGTCCATGGGGCCGTCGTAGGTGATCCGCAAAACCGATAATCCCTAAGATTTACGGAAGGCTTCGGGATGGCCGTTGTATTCTGTTTCCTCGGTTCTTCGAACAGATCAGAGGTCAACTCCCCTCCGTTCACCAGGAAAGCCCGTAAAGCTGCCATCTTGACCGCTCCCCGGCGGGACCAGCTCATGGCATGGGTGCTGAGCCTGGCGCTCAAGATATGGCCTACCAGCCCCTCTGCGCAACTGCCCCCTGTCGCATGTTCAGGATCATTGGCAATCTCAATGCCCTCCCAATTATTCACCAGGTAGTGGATGGTGTCCATGGCCGTCTCCCGGCTGCAGATCCCTTCTTGGCCGCAGGACCAGACCTCCAACGCCAGCTTCTCCAACTCAGACTGGTCCAGGAACCTATGGAGCCGCCGCCACCTTGCGGGGGCCTTATACTTCGGGCACGCCCTTCGCAACGCTTTCTCCAGATGGAAACGATCCAGGACATGATGGCTGTTAGGGATGATCTCCTCACCCTTTTTGATCCAAGGTGCACCATCTCCGTGGATGTAAACAGGTCGATCCCCCAGATCCCCATAACGCGCGATTAATTGCTCATAGACCCGCTCCCAAAAAACCTCATTGGCTTCGCCCTCACCATCGGTCATCACGTACTTGGCTGGGATATAGCGGCGGTTACCCTTGACTTGAACGGGATCATGCAAAGCGGCAAGCTTCACGATCCCCCTTCGTTTTTGCCCAGGCTCCCTGCTTTGTAACGAGATGTGGTCCTCATCCGCCTGGATGTGAATCACCGGAACCTCTTCTTTGCGTTCGATTGCCGGGATCTCGGGGATCTTGAGATCCCTCAGACAGGTCATCACGGTCTGGTGGCTTACGGCGCCCTCACAGGCCAAAGAGGCACTCTTTCGGTAGGACATCTCACTTCCCAGCTGGGCAAGATTCAGACGCAACGCCGGATCCACACGCTTGTAGGGACTAAGGCCGACCAGGTGGTCAAGCAAATGGCTGTGATCTCCAGAGGCCCGGTGTCGATAATACCGGCGGGTATACATCAAGGTCCCGTGCTTGGTTTGGAGGGTCCGGGGAGCCTTCCTCACACAGACCCAATCCCTCCTCAAAGAGGACTCTTCCATCAGGATCGTGTCGTAGGCTTCCAGCTGGGCTTTGATGCTGTCCAGGATGAAGCGGTCACAAAGAGTCTTGTATTGTTCAATGCCTGCTTCATAACCCATCTCCAAAAGATCCACCTGTGCCAACTGCGCCTCGAATTCTTCCCAGATTTCCTGTATGATTGCCATGAGATTCCTCCTTCAACCGCAAAGGCGGTGTGTGCTTTACTCACCTTAGCAGTTTAGGAAGGAATCTCTTTTTCTCCTACCGACCTACAAATACGTTACTCGAACTTTGTGGGGATTATGTGAAGATTTAAACCGGAACCGGATCAGATTTTCAGGAGGGCGACGGCGATGGCAAAATAGATGGCCAGGGCAGCGGCGTCCACCAGGGTGGTAATGAGGGGCGCAGCCATGATGGCCGGGTCAATTCTCAGTTTTTTTGCGATCAGGGGCAGGATGCCGCCAATGACTGCTGCCATGAAAACTGTCGCAATCATGGCCAGGGCCAGGATCAGGGCCGTTGTGAAATCCCGATAGATCAGATAGACCCGCACGAAGTTCACCGCGCTCAAGACCGTGCCCATCAGAAGGCTGGTCGCCGATTCCTTGATGATTACCCTGAAAATATCGCTGATTTTTATCTCACCCAGAGTCATGCCGCGGATCATGAGGGTGCTGGACTGGGAACCGACGTTGCCGCCGGTGTCGGTCAGCATGGGGATAAAAGAAACGAGCAGGGGGTAAGCGATGAAAGCTGCTTCATGTTTTTCCAGGATCAGGCCGTTAATCATGCCCGACACCATGAGGATGAAAAGCCAGGTGATGCGGTGCATGCCATGCTGCCAGAAACTGGTTTTCAGATAAGGTTTCTCAGAGGGGGCGATGGCGGCCATCTTTTCGAAGTCTTCCGTTGTTTCTTCCTGCATGACATCAACGGCATCATCGATGGTCACGATGCCGACCAGACGGTTTTCGTTGTCGACCACCGGAATAGCCAGGAAGTTATATTTGTGGAAAAGTCTGACCACTTCCTCACGGTCCATGGTGGTGTTAACACTGATGATATCGGTCTCCATGATGTCCCCGATTCGTTCCCCGTCGTCAGCCAGGAGGATGGCTTTGACAGAAATGACGCCCTCCAGAAAACGCTGTTCATCGGTGACATAGCAGGTGTAAATGGTCTCACGGTCTTCGCCGAAGGTCCGCAGATGGGTAATGGCCTGGGCCACAGTCATGTCCTGTTTCAATCGGGTGTACTCCGCGGTCATGATGCTGCCTGCCGAATCTTCGGGGTATTGGAGGTAGCGGTTGATGACCCGCCGTTTATCAGGATTGGTGAGCCGCAGGATGCGGTTGACCATATTGGCCGGCATTTCTTCAAGGAAATCGACTGCGTCATCGACGAAGAGTTGATCAAGCATCTGGGTGGTCTCTTCATCAGTGAATGCCTCGACGACGCGCCGCTGCGTGTCGGATTCGAGATGGGCGAAAACTTCAGCGCAGATCTCCTTGGGGAGCATACGGAAAACAAAAGCGGTCTCATCGTCCGGCAGGGTTTCCATGAACAAGGCGATATCGACTTCATTGTCTTCCCGGAGCTCGCTTAATAGAGAGGCGTAGTCCCTGTCATTCAAAAGTTCGGTCAAATGACTGATGTAGAGTTTTTCGTCCATTTTTTCACTCATGACATCCGCCTCCTTTGCTTATCCTGAAAAAAGAGAAGTCCGACGCTGGATGACCGGCGTCAGACTCCTGCTTGTTTGGGTAATCGGCCGGCCTATTCCATTGTCGCGATGCATTCGATCTCTACCTTGGCGCCACCCGGCAATGCTCGCACCTCATAGCAGGCCCGGGCGGGGTACGGACTTGGGAAGTAGGCGCCATAGATTTCATTGACAGCCTTGAAGTCGGCCATATCAGTCAGCAGAACGGTCGTTTTGACCACCTGTTCCGGTCCCAGTCCGGCTTCCTTCAAGAGGGTGTCCAGATTGGCAAGTGCCAGTTTTGCCTGATCTGCTGCTTTGTCGGGCATAACACCGGCCACGGGATCAATTCCCAGTTGTCCCGAGATAAAAAGGAAACCATTGGAGGCAACGGCAGGTGAATAAGGGCCGATGGCCTTTGGAATATGGTCGGAATGAATCGCAATTTTCGGCATGGCATTCTCCTCAATGCTAACTGGATGCACATACGCGTCAGGCTCTGGCGCCCACATTATTCTGTCTTAGTTTACCACAGGTGCGGGCGTCGCTATTTGAGCTGAAAGAGCGCTTCACGTACGATTTCGCAGACCGTGGGATGAGGGAAAACGGTCCGCTTCATGGCATCCAGGGACATTTTCTGTTCGATCATAATCCCGAAGGCCAGGATCATCTCAGAGGCGTAGGGGGTCAGCAGATGGCAGCCCAGAAGCACCTTGCTTTCCTGGTCGAAGAGCAGTCTGCAAAGACCGGTACCGCGCTCCGTTTCCGCCTGATAGCGACCGGACCAGCCCATGGGAATCTCGACTTCCAGGTAAGCGCAGCCCTGGGCTTCCAGTTCTTCTTTTGTTTTCCCGACACCGGCCACTTCCGGGTCGGTATAGATGACTGAAGGTATGGCGCAGTTGGACATGCGGTCGTCGATTCCCAGCATGTGATTGACAGCCACTTCGCCTTCCCGGCTGGCCGCATGCGCCAGCATGAATCCGCCGACCACATCTCCGATGGCGTAGACCCCGGGGCAGCTTGTCTCCATCTGCTCATTGACCACTATGGCTCCCCGGTTTACAGCTACGGGCAGCTGTTCCAGACCAAAACCGGAGGTGACAGGCCGCCTTCCACAGGATAAGAGGATGATGTCTCCGGACTCTTGATGCTCCGCGCCATCTTTCTCAAAGAATACCGTTCCGCCATCGACGCGGGTGACACAGGCCGAAAGGTGGAAAACCATGCCAAGATTCTCGTAAACTTGCTGCAGACGGCGGCCAATTTCAGAATCGATGGTGCCTGCGATATGATCCAGCATTTCCACGACCACGACCTGTGAGCCTACAGCCTGGTAATAACAGGCCATCTCCAGACCGATGACACCGCCCCCGATGACAACCAGCCTTTGAGGGATTTCTTCCAGGTCAAGGATCTCACGGTTGGTGATCACCGTCTTGCCCAGTCCTTCACGAATACCTGGGAGGGGGAGAATAACGGGTTCGGAACCCGTTGCGATCATGAGATTCCTGCCTTCGTAAAGCTCTTTGTCCGCTTGAACCCGAAAGGGATCTCCTTCCCGGGGGAGAATCATGGCCATTTGATTGATGACTTCGACGCCAGCTTCATTCATCTGATTCCTAATGCCGGCCACCAGTCTTCGGACCACCTTCTTTTTTCGCTTGATCACGGTCAGCTGATCGTAGGAAACTGCCTCGGCCTTGATCCCGAAAGCCGCACTGTCCACGGCATGCCTGTAGAGTTTGGCTGAGTTCAGCAGAGCCTTGGAAGGAATGCAGCCTTCGTTCAGGCAGACACCTCCCAGGTTTTCCTTTTCAAAGAGGGCAACGGAAAGGCCTGCCCGTCCAGCACGTTCAGCGGCGACATAACCACCGGGGCCTGCCCCGATAATAATAAGATCGTACATGGTTTACTCCTTTTGTCATGGCTGTTTTGATCCTGAATTACTATAACAGACCCCCGGGCATAAAAAAGCCCGCCGGTCCAAACCGGCGGGCCTGACATGAGATGTGCCGGAATCAACGCTCCTCCCGGAAATAGTTCAAGCCGGTGCCAGCGGGCTGCGCGTGTTCCTTGATCTGCATCATGCTGGTGATGATGAGGACAATAATGGTGGCGATGTAGGGAAACATGCGGTAAATCGGTACAGGCAGGCCCTTGATGGGAACGTACATGTACATGACGCTGAGGCCGCCGAATATGATGGCGCAGTAGATGGCCCGGAGGGGATTCCAGGTCGCGAAAATTACAAGCGCGATGGCAAGCCAGCCGTAGCCGCTGATGCAGTCATGAACCCAGATGCCCTTTTGGTCCACCATGGACATGTACATGCCGCCCAGGCCACACAGGCCGCCTCCAACCAGCGCTGCCAGGTAACGGTAGCGCGTGACGTTGATGCCGGCGCTGTCTGCCGTCGCCGGGCTTTCTCCGACTGCCCTCAGCGACAGGCCTTTTCTGGTCCTTCTTAAAAACCAGCCCATCAGGATGGCAATGGCCAGGGCCAGGTAGACCAGCCAGTTGTATTTGAAGAAAAGTGTTCCGATAACAGGGATTTCCGCCAGTTTGCCAAAATTAATCCGCCCGTACATGGCCTTGGTCTGGTCGTTGACCGTCACGTAGCCGCCGGCTTTGTGGCCCAGCACTTCCCCGAAAAACTTGCCAAATCCTGTTCCGAAGATGGTCAGGGTCAGGCCGGTGACATTCTGATTGGCCCGGAGGGAGACGGTCAGCACGGCATAGATCAAGCCGCCAAGCGCTCCGCATAGAAAAGCGAAAATGAAGGCGAAGACCGCCGCCAGCAAGCCGCCCTGGCCGAACCACTGCTCGACATACCAGGCACCGGCCAGACCCGCGATGGCCCCCATGTACATCATGCCCTCAACACCCAGGTTAAGGCTGCCTGACTTTTCCGTCAGGATTTCCCCGCAGGTGGCAAGCAGGAGCGGTGTACCGGCCAGAACAGCCGCATTGAGGAGATTGATAAGGGGATTCATACCGACACCTCTTCGATCATTTTTTCAATCCTGGCCCGGCTGTGCCGGAAGACCAGCTTGTATTCCAGGAACAGTTCACAGCCCAGCATGAAGAAAAGGATGATGCCGGTCAGCAGATCGGCGGCTGACGCGGGAATCTTCATGGTGGACTGGATGGCCAGGGACCCCTTTTTCAACATGGCAATAAAGATGGAAACGGGAATCATAATAAAGGGATTCAGCTTGGACATCCAGGCGACGATGATGGCTGTGAAGCCGACTCCCCCGGCGGTTGTTTCCGTCAGGGTGTAGTCGGCGCCGGCCACCTGGAAATAGCCGGCAAGGCCGCAAAGGGCGCCGGAGATCAGAAGTGTCCGGATCTGGATCCAGCCGGTACTCATCCCCGCGTAGCGCGCTGTGTTCAGTGAGTCGCCGATGACGGAAATTTCATAGCCGTGCTTGGTCTTTTTCAAATAAAGGTAGGCCAGAACAGCCAGGGCAAGCGCAAAAATCCAGCCGATATGGACGCCGAAGACCTTGGGCAAAACGATCTGGCTGAGCGAGCTTTTAAAGTTGATGATTTTGGGAAAAGTAGTCTTCTCCGGTTTCCAGCTGGTCAGGTTTTTGAGGTAGTTGATGTATTCAATGGCGATGTAGTTGAGCATGAGGGTGAACAAGGTCTCATTGGTGCCCCACTTGGTCTTGAAGAGAGCAGGCAGGAAACCAAAAAGAGCCCCGCCGGTAATGGCGGCGAGGATCAACAGGATATGAAGGGGAATGGTGCCGATTTTTGTTCCGCTGTTGATCAAAGCAACGACGATGTGGGACATAAAAATGGCGCCAGCCAGGATCTGACCCTCCCCTCCGATGTTCCAGAACCTCATTTTGAAAGCGAAGGCGATGGCGACGCCCGCGATCAGGAGGGGGACAGCCAACCGGAAAGTTTCCGCTGCCGACGTTTTTGAACCAAAGGAGCCGGTTGCCATGCTGATGTAGGCGTTGACGGGATTTTTGCCAATCAGAACGATCAGGAGAGCTCCGACGAGAAGCGCCAGAATGAAGCCGATCACATAGACCATAACCTTCTGCCCGGCCGGGACGACACCGCGTTTGGCAATTCGGACAAAGGGTTCCTTGATGATGCATACCAGCGGTTCATGTTCAGGCGGGCAGATCACAGCCTGCTCATCTGCCGCCAATTCATTCTTGTTTACGGGGTCTTTCATACGGCGGCAGCTCCTTCCTCTTCATCAACTCTGTGGCCCAGCATCATAAGGCCGATTGCCTGTTTTGAAGTTCTTCGGGGATCAACCAGGCCTGTAACCTGACCTCCGCTCAAGACCAGCAGGCGGTCCGAAATCTCCATCAGGACATCCAGGTCTTCGCCGATGAAGATGACGGCAACCCCCTTTTCCTTCTGTTCATTAAGCAATCGGTAAATGGTGTAGGAGGAGTTGATATCAAGTCCCCGGACAGGATACGCTACGATCAGGAGACGCGGGCTGGAGTCAATTTCCCGGCCGACCAGAATCTTCTGTACGTTGCCTCCCGACAGCTTGCGAATGGGGGTGAAAACATCGGGAGTGACGATTTCCAGCTCTTCGACCAGCCGTTCAGCGACCTTCTGGGGTGTCTTGCGGTCGACCAGAAAACTTTTTTTCCGTTTATAACTCTTCAACATGATGTTGTCGACCATGTCCAGTGACGGCACCAGCCCCATGCCCAGCCTGTCTTCGGGGACGAAGGCCATGGCAATTCCTTTTCTGGTAATTTCATTGGGGGATCTGCCGACGATGTTTTCCTCGACTTCAAAACCGTTGATAAAACTCCGGTACAGGATGGCCCCGCCCGCAACGGGGTGGAGTCCGGTAATGGCCTCACAGAGTTCTTTTTGTCCACTTCCGGTAATACCCGCGATACCCAGGATCTCACCTCCATAAGCTTCAAAAGAGACATCCTCGAGGGCTCTGGTTTTGTCCGGCGTCAGGCAGGTCAATGAAGCAACGCGGAGCACAGGCTTTTTATCTCCGATAATGGGGCGCTCAATTTCGAGCGAAACGGACCGGCCGACCATCATGTCGGTCAGGGATTGGATGGAGGCTTCCTTGGTTTCGACGGTATCGATGTATTCGCCCTTGCGGAGGACGGTGACACGGTCAGAAACGGCCAGCACCTCGTTTAATTTATGGGTAATTAAGATGATTGACTTATTGTCTTCTTTCATGGCCCGCAGGATTTCAAAGAGTTTCTCGGTTTCCTGCGGTGTCAGGACGGCCGTCGGTTCGTCAAGGATGAGAATATCAGCTCCCCGGTAAAGTGCCTTGACAATTTCCACGGTTTGTTTTTCAGAGATGGACATGTCGTAGACCTTTTTGTTGGGTTCAAGATAAAAACCGTACCGGTCCGCAATTTCCTTAACATGCCTGGCCAAAGCACGGCGGTTGACGGTCGTACCCCCCGGCAGGCCCAATACGATGTTTTCTGCCGCAGTAAAGACTTCGACCAGTTTGTAATGCTGGTGCACCATGCCGATGTTGAGGGCAAAGGCGTCTTTGGGTTCACAGATGGCCACAGGTGTCCCGTGTATTCGGATTTCCCCCAGATCGGGAAAGTAAATGCCGGAAAGAACATTCATTAAGGTGGTTTTGCCGCTGCCGTTTTCTCCCAGCAGGGACAAAATCTCTCCCTTTCGAAGTTCCAGATGGACATCTTTCAGGGCTTCAACCGTGCCGAAATTTTTGCAGATATGATTCATTTCGACGACATTGTCGAAATCAAGATGTTGCAACTCTTGCATAACTCCCTCCAGCCGGCGCGCAGGGCCCGGAGAAACGTCCTGTGCCGGTCAGTTAAGGCTGCCGCAATGCGGTGTACGCCAAAAGCGACCACATTGCGTCGAAACGAGCATAGGCAGGGAGCGCGTCTCCAGGGCGCGCTCCCGCATTTTCCCGGTAAGCTGACTACTGATCAGTCACCGATCATGGTGATGCCTTCAAGGATGTGATCCCAAGCGGGTGATGAGGCGGGCTCAATATAGGTTTCACCCTCTTTGACGACCACTTCGCCTTCATTGTTGACCAGGGGGCCGGTGAAGACGTCCCAGTCGCCTGAGACAATTTTGGCGCGGGCAGCTTCGATCGCCTCAGCGGTGCCCGGGGCGACCAGGGCCTCGTTCAGCCGGGAGATATCAACGGCGCCCTCAGCCAGTCCTTCACCCTAATCCTTGGGGATAGGCTTGCCCTCCACGTAGTTGGAGACAGCAAGAACCAGATAACGCGACCAGTCCCAGATAGCGGACGTAAGCGTTGCCTTGGGGGCTGCGTCGATCATGTCGGAGTTGTAGCCGACGTGGAAAACGCCTTCCGCTTCTGCAGCCGTTGCAGGGGCGGTCGAGTCACAGTGCTGGCCGATCACATCACAGCCCTTTTCGATCAGGGCCTTGGCGACCTGAGCTTCTTTCTGGGGGTCGTTCCAGGAGCCGGTGTTCATGACGATCATCTCGACATCCGGGTTGACGCTTTTGGCGCCCAGGTAGAAGCCCGTGAAGCCTTGAATGCATTCAGCGAAAGGATGGGCATTGACATAGCCGAGGAGATTCTTTTCGGTCTTCAGGCCGGCAGCAATGCCGGACAGGTAACGGGCCTGATAGATCTTGCCAAAGTAGTTATGGACATTGGGCATGTCGCTCAGGGCGCAACGGAAACCGGAGGCATGGCAGAACTCAACTTCGGGATGGTCTTCGGCGACTGTCAGGACATATTCCTCAAATCCGAAGCTGGTCGCAAAGATCAGGTTACAGCCCTGCTCAACCAGTTCACGCAGGGCGGCCTCGCAGGCCTGATCCTCGTTGGTATTGAATTTGTTGATGATCTGATCATCTCTCAGTCCGAGTTCTTTGGCCATTTTCTGGGTGCCCAGGTCATGGTTGTAGGTGTAGCCCATGTCGCTCGGATCTGTAATATGGACGAAGCCAAGCTTGATGTTCTCAAGCGTCACACCATCCGAGGGTGGCGGCGGGGCCTCTGTCGGTTTTCCCGGCTCAGCTTGTGTCGGTCCGGGCTCGGTCTTACCCGGCTCTTCAGGTTTTTTGTCGCACGCCACCAGGGTCACCACAAAAGCGACGCACAGCAAAATAACAATCCATTTTTTGAAATGTTGCATAGCCTTTTCCTCCAAAAGGGTTATTGTATTGGGTATCATATCACAAAAAGCGGAAGGCAACCGGGTTAACTGAAAGGGATTGGGGCAATCTCCGGCAGGCAGCGGTTAGGATGGAAAATCATTTCAGGAGGGTTCCCGTTCCTTTTATCCGGCAATCCGGGTCTGGTTATCCGCTTCCCTTCAGCTTCAGCCGGCAACACACTCCCAATCTTCCCCGCCTTGAAGGATTTGGCGCAATTCTTTCGGACAAAAGGAGACCTTGCCGCCGGCCGCCGATTCAACAGAAAAATGTCAGGCAAGAGTGATCAAAAGACTGCTAGAGCGTATAATTGGCAGTATAATTAATCAAGGATCACCACTATTGATTCCAACGCATCACTGGCTGGAATTGGAAAGGAAGACGTTCACCATGAAAAAAAGCATAGGGGTTCTGCTTGTGGCGCTTATAGTTTTGATCTTTGCGCTTCCAGGCTGTTCCAGGAGTGTTCCGGAAGGCCCAGGCCAGCCCGCCACTGAAGCGGGTGGAGCCCATAAGACAGAGCCAGCACCGGCCAGGACAGAAACGGGGGGCACCAAGCCTCCAGCCGGCAACAAGGCGGCTGATTCCTACGCGGCATACCAAGAGGCAAAAAGCCAACTGATCACACGCTTGTCTGATGCCGTCTCCGGCAACCCTGAAGCCGGCATGGCCATGCTGTCCTTTCTTGGCATCACCGCGGTTGATCTGGTCATGCTTCCGGCAGCTTTTCTCGGCGCAGATGAAATGACCATGGAAATCGGTTTGGGGATGCTAGGAGCAGAAGGTTTCAAATACGATGTTGACGGCGACAAATCCACTGTCACTTTCAAGGATCAAAGCGGCAAGGAAACGGTTTTTGCAGGAAGGTTCGACAGCAAAGCGGGAGGCTCAATCTTCACTTCAGTTGTTGACGGCAGGGAGGCACTCTATTCCGAGTACCGGCAAACGCCTTATGGCTATGCCGGACAATACTATATTGTGAATGATGACGGCAGCGTCATGCTCTATCTGCTGGCGATTGAAGGCAAGGACGGAACGGTGGGATTTGAGCAGGAGGCAACAAAACCGGAGCCGCTTTCAGGCAATGAGGGACCGGACTTTCCCAAGGCTGCAAAAGAATGGTACAGCATCAAGGGCAAGCAGGTGACCGGGATCAACCCGGACGGCCAGGAGCTTGACTTCTTGATTCCTTAGTAATCAGGGCCATCCACGAAACAAAAAACCGCTTTGCGCCGGAAGATGAATCGGGGTAAAACGGTTTTTTATTCTGCAATGCCCAAGCGTGAGCACGAACGCTTGATGGGCGTGGCACAGGGTTTGTCGATTTGATAAACTGTAAACAATCAGTTGCCTTGTCAGATCCCAGAGGAGTTGAAAATGCCAAAAAACAAATCGAAAATCCCCCACCTGTTGGGATACACCTGCACCCTCTGCCAGCGGCATTATCCTTACAGGGAGGAGATGCTGACCTGCCCGGAGTGCGGCGAAACCGGAATTCTTGATATCGACTACGATTACGATATCATCAGGGAATTTGTCTCGCGGGAGCGTCTTCGCCGTGATCACGATAACAGCATGTGGCGCTACAAAGCTTTATTGCCCCTGGCTGAACGCGATTACTCAGGCTTTTTAAGGGTTGGCTGGACGCCACTTTATCCATCGCTGCGGCTGGGCAGCGAATTGGGGCTCAAGGCCCTTTACATCAAGGATGACGGCCTTAACCCGACCGCCTCGCTTAAGGACCGGGCCAGCGGGGTCGCGGTTGCCAAAGCCATCGAACTCGGCTATGACACAATTTCATGTTCTTCAACAGGCAATGCGGCTTCATCCTGTGCCGGCAACGCCGCCCGGGCAGGCTTGAAAACGGTGATTTTCGTTCCGGAAAGAGCCCCTCAAGGCAAGCTTGCGCAGATGCTTATTTTTGGCGCCCGCGTCGTTTCAGTTGTGGGGGACTACCGCGAAACCTTCAACCTGTCAAAAGCCGCCATCGCCAAATATGGCTGGTACAACCGCAATGCCGGCATCAATCCCGTGATGGCGGAGGGGAAAAAGACGGTATCGCTTGAGATCGCAGAACAGCTCGATTTTGAGCCGACCGACTGGGTGGCCGTGTCCGTCGGAGACGGCTGTACCATCGGCGGCGTCTATCTTGGTTTCAGGGACCTTTACGAACTTGGCCTGATCGAACGCCTGCCCAGGATCTTGGGTGTTCAATCAACCGGCTGTTCACCCTTTGTCGACGCAGCCCGTGACAAGGTACCTCTGAAACCGACACCGGAAAATACCCTGGCTGACTCCATCTCGGTTGGCATACCGCGAAACCCCGTCAAAGCCCTCCGTGCCGTCTCGGCTACCGAAGGCGCCTGGATGGCCGTCCCGGATGAGGCCATTCTGGCTGCTATGAAGGAGATGGGCGAAAAAGAAGGTGTTTTCGGGGAACCGGCCGGCGTCACTTCCTATGCCGGTGTCAAGCAGGCTGTCAGCGAGGGAATCATCAAGGCGGGTGAAACGGTGACCTGCATCTGTTCTGGCAGCGGTTTAAAGGATGTGGCAAATGCCCTGAAAGCTGCGGGAAGCCCGGTCCGGAGCCGGCCCGACCTGGAAGAATTGGAACAAACCGGCCTGTTTGCATAACAAATGTTCCCGACAGATCCGGTGATAATGGGAGATGATCTGAACATTACGAAGAAGCATTTCTGTGAGGAGGGGTTGCGATGAGTCAATATGAAAAACTGGGTGTCTTTTACCTGGGAACTGAAAACAGAGATTTGGACGGGGACGGACGCGCTGATTTCATGTTGTTCGATTCCCGTGATCTGGTCACGCACGCCATGATCGTTGGAATGACGGGCAGCGGTAAAACAGGCTTGGGTATCGACATGATTGAGGAAGCTGCCATGGATGGCATCCCAACCATTGTTGTCGATCCAAAGGGAGATATGGGAAATCTGCTTCTGACCTTCCCTGATTTGAATCCGCAGGATTTTGAGCCCTGGGTTCATCCGGAGGAAGCGGAGGCGGAGGGGCTTTCGGTCAGTGAGCTGGCTGCGAAAAAAGCGGAGATCTGGCGCAAAGGCCTGACTGACTCGATGCAAGACGGCGAGCGGATCCGCGCTTTGAGGCAAAATGCTGAATTTGCCCTCTACACGCCGGGTGGCCAGTTCGGCAGGCCCCTGTCGCTTGAGGGCATGTTTAAAAAGCCCGCCCCTGCCGCCATGGCCGATGCCGAGGTTTTTCAAGAGGTGGTTTCGACGACGGCGACCAGTCTTCTTCACCTGGTCGGCATTAAAGACGCTGATCCGGTTTCGAGCAGAGAGCACGTGTTCCTGTCGACCTTGATTCAAAAGACCTGGCAGGACGGCTATGACCTGGCCATCCCCACCCTGGTTCACTGGATCGGCAAGCCGCCTGTCAAGACCATCGGCGTCATGGATGTTGATACCTACCTGCCGGAGAAGGAGCGCTTTGCCCTGGCCCTTCGCTTTAACAATCTCATCGCCTCGCCTGCTTTTTCGGCCTTCATGGAAGGCGAGCCCTTTGACATCCCCTCCCTCCTTTACACGCCCCAGGGGAAACCCAAGATCTCGATTCTATCGATCGCGCACCTTGCGGATGCCGAGCGCATGTTCTTCGTGACCCTGCTCCTCAACCGCATGATCGCCTGGATGCGGACGGAACAGGGTACTTCATCCCTGCGCGCTTTGTTTTATATGGATGAAGTATTCGGATATTTCCCGCCTATCGCCAACCCCCCGGCAAAAAAACCGTTGCTGACTCTCCTGAAGACGGCCCGAGCCTACGGACTGGGGATCGTTCTTGCCACGCAGAATCCGGGGGATATCGACTACAAGGGTCTTTCCAACGTGGGAACATGGTTTGTCGGGCGGCTGACAACGGAACGGGACCGGACCCGTCTGCTGGAGGGCATGGCGGATGAATCCATTGAGGGAATCAGCCGCGCAGAACTGGGCAAGCTGATCGCCGGGCTCCAGCAACGGCAGTTTATTATGCGCTCGGTCCGCGGGGGTGAACCCCTTCTCTTCCAGACCCGCTTTGCCATGTCCTATCTGGCAGGGCCCCTGACCCGCGATCAGATCAAGTATCTGGCGGCCCAGTCAGGATATTTCCCTCATGCTGCGCCTGAGCCCATCGGGAAACCAGTTGCAGGGGGACCTGATACTGGCTTCTTCGTACCCGAACCCATGCCTGAGCCCTTTGTGCCCCAAGCTGCAGAAGAGGCGGTTCCGGCACCGGCTCCGCCGCCCGTGACCGGTCTGACAGGGCCCCCCATCGAGCAGGCGGCCGTGGCGCCGCAGGCAGCTTCAGGCATTCCGGTCAGTTATTTGCCGGCCACGCCCGGGCAGGTCTACAGGCCGGCCCTGGCCGGTTTTTTGACCGTCTATATCAAGGATGACAAACGGAATATCTCGCATACGGAGACAGTTACACGGTTTACACCACTGGGCGGCGGCGTTGTCCCTGTTGAGTGGGACAACAAGCTTGATCTGGATTTGACTCTTGATGATCTGGAAAAAGAACCCACAAGAGGCGCCACTTTCTCAGATCTGCCTCCGGAGGCCAAGCTGAAAACCAGCTTCACGGCCTGGCAGCGCGCTCTGGTAGATACAGTCTGGCGCGAGTCAGCGGTCGAGATCCGCGAGCACAAAAAGCTGGGCCTTGTTTCGGAACTTGAAGAAGAGGAGCGTGACTTTATCGCCAGGGTCAAGATGGCCGCCCGGGAGCAGCGGGACCGGGAACTTGACGAAATCGAGGCCAAATATGATAAAAAACGTTTGGCCATTGATGAAAGAATCGCCAAGGCCGAAGAACGGGTGGACCGGGTCAAAGACCAGGCCAAGGATGCCAAGATGCAATCAGCCATTTCGTTCGGAGCAGCAGCACTTGGTGCTGTTCTGGGCAAATCCCTGGTTTCGCAGGCTAACGTCTATAAGTCGGCAACAGCGGCCAAGAGTCTGTCGCGTGCCAGTAAGTCCTCCAGCAACGTCGGCCGGGCCCAGGAATCCATGGAGCGGGTCGAGCAGCAGCTGAAGCTGCTTGAGGAAGACATGCAAAAAGACATCAAGGCCCTGAGTGACCGCTATGAGAATGCGGCTGACGATATCGTGACGGTGACGGTCAAACCGCTCAAGAGCAATGTCGTTGTCAATGCCCTTATTCTGGTCTGGATGCCGGGGAACTGATAGCTCAGATCTAGAAAGATTGTTCGCGGATGACATGTCCCATGTCATCCGCGATTGTTTTTTGGGAGATTTCACCGACCGTTTCATCCACTTCGCCGAGACCTGCGATGCGGTCCGCAAGGTGGTGAGAATTGAAAGGAGTTCCGGGCAGGGAGTTGGCTATCTGCCTGAAAAAATCACTGTCCAGGGCATCGCTGAAAATCTGGGCTTCTGAGATTATCCCCTGCTCCACCTTCAGCAACAGTTCCGCCTGCCCCCAGGGGAATCGTCCGGTTTCAATCCTGGCATCAAAGTCGATGGTGTTTCCGTACCGCCATTCCCATGAGGCATAAACTTCTTCCAGCCGGGCAAGTTTTTCTCCCCCCGCGATCCTGCCCGCGTCAACTATCTCCACGCCGGTCCCCTTTCCATATTGGGCCAGGAAGGAGTCAATGACCGAATCGCACAAGGCGGGGATGGTCAGATCGCTTCTGGCTTCAATAAGGTTGATGACGCGGGAAGTCACGGACTTGATGGCGCGGGATTGGAGCTTGAGCTCAGAGACGGTCAGATAACGCAGGAGGGGTTCGAGCCTGGTGTCAACCATCAGGGTGCCGTGGTGGAGCGCCACACCGCGCCAGTAGCGGAAGGCATTGCCTGAGAACTTGCGATCCCCGATCAGGATATCATTTCGTCCCGACCGTACCGCCTGGATGCCGAGCAGGCGGACCGCCTCCAGGATGACATCAAAGTTGCGGCCCAGATCGAAACGGGACCGGGGCAAGATGATGGAAAAGTTCAAATTGCCCAGGTCATGGTAGACCGCGCCACCTCCGGTGCTTCTTCGTGCCAGGCGGCCTCCGTCCCTCTCCAGTGCCCTGGTCCGGCATTCCGCCCAGGCGTTCTGGTTGCGGCCGATGACCACCGTGTGCTCATTTTGCCAAAGATAGAGGATGGCACCGTAACGCCTTTCCGGATCCTTGTCAGAGTCGCTTTGGCAGAGATCCATCAAATATTCCTCAAGTGCCAGGTTGTGCCAGGGGTTGACGGAATCTGCGGTCACGACAAGGAGCGGAAAATCCGCGCTTTTCTTCATGGCTGGCTGCTCTTTCATCTATTTTACTATCCTGCTATTCTAGCTGAAAAGACAAGGTCAGGAAAGGACGCAGGACCGCGCGTGCTATGATCAATGGTATGAAATCTGACGGTTCCGCCTTAATGCCCGCTAAAGCCGGCAGGCCGCTTGTGCGCGAGCGCTCGAGCGGCGCCATTGTCTTGCGTGATATGGACGGTGAAACACGCGTCCTGCTGGTCCAGCACAAGCCGGGCCACTGGTCCTTTCCCAAGGGCCACCTTGAGGCGGGGGAAACCGACCAGATGGCAGCCATCCGGGAAGTCTGTGAAGAAACCGGCGTCAGGATCTCCCTCCTGCCGGGCTTCAAGCGGTCATCGACCTATTCGCCGCGTCCCGGTGTCTTAAAAACAGTCGTTTTTTTCCTGGCTGCCTACCGGGGGGGAGAACTTGAACCTCAATTGAGTGAAGTGCGTTCGGTGCGCTGGATGGGGTTGGACGAGGCGTCAGGATTCCTGATTTTTGACAAAGATCTTGAGATCTTCCACCAAGCCCTGGCCTGGCGTGCTGATTCGGGGGAGGAGTAAGGGCATGGAAACGGCAAAAGAAGGCGGGCAATTTGCCATGAAAGAGAGCTGTACCTTCGACGACTTGCTCGCCATCATGGATTTCCTCAGAAGTGATCAAGGATGTCCCTGGGATCGCATCCAGACACACGAGAGCATCCAGGGCAACATGCTGGAAGAAGCTTATGAAGCGGTTGATGCCATCCAAAGCGGGGATCCGGATAAACTGCGTGAGGAGCTGGGTGATGTGTTGATGCAGGTCGTTTTTCATGCAGGCATTGCCAGGGATGAAGGATATTTCACCTTTGAGGATGTTGTCTCAGGTCTGTGCCGTAAACTGATCTCACGGCACACGCATCTGTTCGGCGACGATCAGGCGACGACACCGGACATGGTTCTTCGAACCTGGGAAAAAAATAAGCGGATCGAGAAAGGCTTTGAAAGTACGGCAGCGTCCATGCGGGCCATCCCGCTTGCCATGCCGGCCCTGACCCGTGCCGACAAGCTTCAAAAAAAAGCGGCGGATACCGGTTTTGACTGGCCCTCTCCCCGGGGTGCCTGCGTGAAAGTCAAGGAGGAACTCCAGGAACTGCTCGATGAAGCCGACCGGGGTGACCCGGTCAGAATCCGTCAGGAAGCCGGGGATCTGCTCTTTGCCGTGGTCAACCTGCTCCGCCTGCTGGGGGTTGACCCCGAAACAGCACTGACGGACTGTTCACAGCGCTTTATCCGGCGATTCGATGCCATGGAGAACCTGGCGAAGGAGGAAGGGGTCTCCCTGAACCGCATGGATTTGGAAGCCATGGACGCCTTGTGGGACCGGGTAAAAAGATCTGAAAGCGAAACCGAAAGGGACCGGGGCTGTGAGGCTTGATAAGTTTTTGAAAATTTCACGTATTGTGAAGCGTCGCACCGTCGCAAATGAAATGGCCGCAGCCGGCCGGGTTGAAATCAACGGAAAACGGGCCAAGCCGGGTGCCGAAGTCAAAACCGGAGATATTCTCCAGATCGGCTACGGGGCAAAGCAGATACGCGTCCGCGTGCTGGAAGTCAGAGAGTATGCAAAAAAAGAAGAGGCGGCATCTCTCTACGAGATCTTAAACAGCTGAAACATCGCTAAATCACCCATTTTGTCACACAATTGTCATATCGGGCCATTTCAGAACATTGCAAAACCGAACAAACTGCTCTACCATTGATTTACTATCAACAGGATGTCAGGTCGACAGGAGCACTCCATGCGATTGAGTTATGCTGAAAACCGCAGAGTTGAGCGCAGGCAATCGTCCCTGTCTTTTTTAGCGCGTTTCTTTGCCGGCGTGGCTGCGATCGTTATTCTGACACTCTGCGTTTCCGCCTATTTTAGCCAGCAAAGTGAATTTGAGCGCCTGACGGCGGAGAGGCGCAAATTGGAGCGCGAACGTGACCGCCTTTATGAAAGGTACGAGTCCTTGAAGAGCCTGGACGAAATTGCTGAATCCAATCAATACATCGAACGCATCGCGCGTGATTACCTCCGCATGGCCATGCCGGGCGACATTCTGATCATCACAGATTAACCCGTTACAGGAGTTCCGGGCGATGCTTTATCTGGGTTGCCATCTGTCGGCATCGGCGGGCTATCTGGCCATGGCCAGGACCGCCCTTTCAATTGGCGCCAACACCTTCCAATTCTTTACCCGAAACCCCAGAGGCGGAAAAGCGCGCGCCCTGGATCTGGACGATATCGAGGCCTATAACCGTTTTGCCAGAAAGAATGGAATCGGAACCATCGTAGCCCACGCGCCCTACACCATGAACCTTTGCTCCGACAAGGCATCCGTTCGTGAATTCGGACGCGATGTCCTTCGTGAAGACCTTGAACGGCTCCAGCACATTGACCATGTCGTCTATAACCTCCACCCGGGCAGCCATGTCGGCCAAGGCAGGGATCGGGGAATGGCCATGATTGCCGACGCACTGAATCAGGTGCTGACCGGAGACATCAAGACGCCGGTGCTTCTTGAGACCATGGCCGGCAAGGGCAGCGAAATCGGCTCCGCTTTCGGCGACCTGGCCGGTATCATCGACGGGGTCGTCCATAAGGACAAGATGGGCGTCTGCATGGACAGCTGCCATATGTATGACGCGGGTTATGATGTGGCGGGGGGCCTCGACCAGCTGCTGTCGGAATTCGACCGGCTTGTCGGCCTGGACCGGCTTCAGGCCTTTCATTTAAATGACAGCAAAAATGAAGCCGGAAGCGGAAAAGACCGGCATGCCAAGATCGGGGAAGGTACAATGGGGCTGGAGGCTGTCGTGCGGATAATCCGCCACCCCTTATTGCAGGGGCTGCCCTTTATTCTCGAGACGCCCAATGAAGTCGATGGCTATGCCAGGGAAATTGCGCTGCTTCGCAGCCTGGCAGGCTGATAGACGCTATTTCCCACATTCAGGCTTGTGGAAAACCGATCAATTCCTTTAGCGAATCGATTTCTTCTACAGCTCTCCCGACGGCATCCTGTGGGATAAAGTAATCGTAGATTCCACTGCCAGCCCCCAGTTCGATGGCCAGGGCAGCGCCTTTTCTGCCACGCTTCAAGTAAGGAATCTCCCGCTCCTCCAGGTAGGATTCAACATGCGCGCTCCAGATCATAGGGGCTGAGATCAGGTAGACCGGCTCATCAGGGGCTGGCCGGTTTCGGTCGCGCAGGGAGGCGTCTTTGGCTCTTCTTTTTAAAAAATTGAACATGGGTACGCGCCACACCTCCTCTTTCCAGTTTGCCCATCCATATCCGGGCACCAGCCGCGGCAAAAGGCCTGCTCTGTTAAAATGCTAACATCAGCCCGCCCTTCTGGGCAATGGAAAGGGGAGGTGTTTATGTTCCATGTCAACCACCCGGTTCTGTACGCCTTGGCATCGCTTGTCATTTTGTACGTGCTGGGGCAGTCAGTCTTTTTTACCATCCAGGCTTACAGGCGCGCCCGTGAGATGGGGATGGAAAAGTCGCTTCTCCGTGCAATCATGCGGGGTTCAGCCATCTTTACCCTGGCGCCTGCGGTAGCCATCCTGATCGGGGTCATCGCCCTGTCCCAGTATCTGGGCCTTCCCTTGCCCTGGCTCCGCCTCAGTGTTTTGGGAGCCATCACCTATGAGCTGCCCGCCGCTTCTGCCGCAGCGTCCGCCCTGGGTATTTCCATAACGGATGCCATCGTGGATGCCCGGGCTTACTCAACCATTGCCTGGGTGATGACCCTGGGGATTCTTTCAGGAATCGTCGTCATCACTTTCTTTCTCAAACGGATTGAAAAAGGCTTGATGACCATCAAGTCAAAGGATGAGAAGTGGGGCGCGCTTTTGATGGATTCACTTTTCATTGGAATGGTTTCCGCTTTTCTCGGCATGATTTTTTCAAAAATCCGTCTTGGCCTGGCCGGGTGGATTCCTGTTTTTGTCATGATTTTCTCATCCGTCCTGATGCTGATTTTCGGCTTTCTCGTCAAAAAGAAGAAGATCGCCTGGCTTGAAAATTATGCCATGCCCTTCAGCATGATGGGTGCCATGGCCTTTTCCATTCCGCTCACTTTTTGGATCGGAGGTTGACCATGAGCCTGTACGAAAGGAAAATTCATCGCTGGGGCCGCCTGTCAGGTATCCTGGCCATTATCATGTTCATCGCCTATCCGCTCCTGATGAGCCTTTACTTCAAGGCCTGGCCCTATCTTGGGGCCCTGGGCAAGGGTTTGCTCGGCGTTGTTCCCATCTTTTACACCATCGGCATCATCGAAGCCTTCACTTACGGACCCATGCTGGGATCCGGGGGCTCCTACCTGGGTTTTGTTACTGGAAATATCACCAACCTGAAAGCTCCCTGCGCCATCAATGCCATGAAGGTGGCAAAAGCGGATCCCGGCACGCCGGAAGGTGAGGTGGTCTCAACCCTGGCGATCGGCATCTCCTCCATGGTAACCACGGTGATTCTTTTTCTCGGCATGATCCTCCTGAGCAGCCTGGCGCCCATCCTGGAATCCCCGGTGTTCAAGCCAGCCTTTGATAATATCCTGCCGGCCCTGTTTGGAGGACTTGCGGTTGTCTTCATCTCCAGGAACTGGAAGATTGCCATCGGCCCCATGCTGTTCATGCTTGCCCTGTTCATCGTGCAGCCCGGCCTGGCGGATGCGGTGAGTGTCCTGGTTCCGGTAGGGGCCCTGATCACCCTGGCTATTTCACGGGTGCTCTACAAAAAGGGAAAGCTGTAGTTTTGAGAAGAGATGAAAAAGGGGCAGGCGGGATGTCTACGAAGTTCTGCGCCAGGTTTTTGGCGAAACGAAGAGCAGGAAGGGGAGGAACTCAAGACGTCCGGCCAGCATAAGAAAGCTCAGGACCATTTTTGTGAAGTCGCTGAAAGCGGAGAAATTGGAAGTCGGCCCGATGCTGGACAAGCCGGGGCCGACATTGTTGACGGCTGTGGCTGCAGCAGAAAAAGCAGTCATCAGATCGGGGCTCTCCAGGGACAAGAGGAGGGTACCGAGGGCCAGGAAAATGAGGTAAATAGAAAGGTAGCGAAGGACAGGCTGCTTATCACTTTCCGGAAGGATCTGGCCATCAATACGCACGGACATGACCTGCCTCTGGTCGCGCGACCGGAAAATCTGCTCGCGGGCTGACTTTAGATAGACAATGAAGCGGGATACCTTCAAGCCTCCCCCGGTCGAGCCAGCGGAAGCGCCGATCATCATGACCAGCAAAAGAAGGACCTGGCTGACGAGCGGCCAGAGGGTGAAATCCTGGGTGGCGTAACCGGTCGTACTCATGATGGAACTCACGGTAAAGAAAGAATGCTCAAACGCTTGCCCGGCGGTCGGGGATTGTCGGAGAATACCCAGGGTAACCAGCAGGGAGACGGTCAGATAAATGCCAAGGTACCAGCGCAGCTCCTCGCTTCGAAGTACCTGACGCAGCCCCTTGCGCAGGCTCAGGAAATAGACCTGGAAATTGACGCCGAAGAGGATCATGGCCGCTGTCAGCACCCAGTTGATGAATGAGCTCTGGTAAAAGCCAATGCTGGCGCTCTTATTGGAGAATCCGCCCGTCCCCGCGGCACCGAAGGCGTGGATGATGGCGTCAAAGACCGGCATGCCGCCCAAACAAAGCAGGACAAAAGTGATCAGGGTCATGACGAAGTAGATGGCGTAGAGGATCATGGCCGTTTTCCGGATTCTTGACACAAGTTTCCCGAAATAAGGGCCGGGCATTTCCGCTTTCATGATGTTGACAGAATCGGCGGGCGAATCGGCATTGATCACAAAGGCGAAGACCAGCACGCCCATGCCGCCGATAAAGTGGGTGAAACTGCGCCAGAAGAGGCAGTAATGTGACATGGACTCCACATCCTGGAGAATGGATGAACCGGTGGTTGTGAAGCCTGAAACAGTTTCAAAAAAAGCGTTGACAAAGCGGGGAATTTCTCCCGCCAGCATGAAGGCCAGGGCGCCCGCCAATGAAGCTGACAACCAGGTCAGAAAGGTGATTACCATGCCTTCGCTGGCGCGAAGCCTGATTCTTTCCGGCCGTTTCAGGGTCATCAGGGTGCCGAGGCCGAAGAAACCGACGGCGACCAAGCCAAAACTTTGGAGAGCCGGCTTGATTTCGCCGAAGACCAGGGCGACGACCAAGGGCAGGAGGAGCAGGAGAGAGCAGATCTGGAAAATCCGCCCCTGAACATAGCGAACTGAATTGAAATTCAATCTCAGCCTCCCAGGATATCGTCAAGGTCGGTAAGTCTTGTTCCGGTGGCGACGACAATGACACGGTCACCCGCCAGGATTTGGTCACCGCCGCCGGGAAAGAGGATTTCCTGACCGCGGGCGATGCAGGCAAGGCGCAGCTGCGGTCGGATATCGAGTTCCAGCAGGGTTTTGCCGATCACCTTGCTTCTGGGATTGGCGACGAACTCCAGAGCTTCAACCCGGCCTTCCTCGAAGCGGTAAAGCGCTTCGACGGAAGATCCCTGTGAATTGTCCAGCGCCCGGATGGTCCGGACGATTTCGTCAGAAACAATGTGATGAGGGGTGAGGACATTTTGTAAATCCGATTCACCTAAAATATTGAGCAGGCGGGTCCGGTTGATTTTTGTGATGGTTTTCTGTACGCCATTATGAGAGGCGACCCAGGAGGCCAGGACGTTCTCTTCGTCGATGCCCGTCAATGAAATGAAAGCGTCGTAGTGCTGGATGTTGCATTCTTCCAGAACCCGCTGGTCGGTTCCGTCAGCGCGGATGACATCCACCCAGGGGTAGTGCTGGAAGACGAACTCAGCAATGCCGCGGTCGCGTTCAATCAGCTTGACGGCATACTTCTGTTTGTTCATCAGGCCCAGGAGCCAGTAGGCGATGGCCCCGCCTCCCGTGATCAGAACATTCCTGATCCGGGGCGCCATGGTGTTGGTGTGGGCATAGAAGTTTTGAAGGGTGTCAACTTCTCCGGTTACATGAATGGTATCGCCGGCATGGATCACACTCTTGCCGTCCGGGACAAAAACCTCGCCGTCACGCCGGATTACGCAGACCATCAAGTCTTCGCCGCACTGGCGCTTGAAATCCAGAAGCTTCATCCCCGCAAGGATGCTGTCCCCGGGAACCCGGACAGCGACGATATATACCTTGCCGCGGAAAAAGCTTTCTACGCTGATGGCAGATGGATAGCGCAGCATCCTCATAATCTCTTTGGCGGATTCCAGGTTGGGGTTGATCAGGAGGTCAATGCCCAGGCTCTGCCTGAAAGCGGGCGTGGGGGGGCTGTAGTCGGGATTGGAGACGCGGGCGATGGTCTTTCCCGCCCCCAGGCTTTGCGCCAGAATGGCGGAGATAAGATTGATTTCGTCCGAGCCTGTCATGGCCATAAAGGCGTCGCATTCACCAACACCTGCTTCCAGCTGGGTGGCATAGCTTGCGGCATTGCCTATCACACCGGAGAGGTCGAATTCCTCCATGATGTCTTCGAACCACTCCTCATTTTTCTCAATGATGGTGACGTCGTGCCCCTCGGCCACCAGCTCCCCTGCAAGGGTGTGCCCGTATTTGCCGGCTCCGGCGATAACGATTTGCATGTTCGGCCTCCATGATGCAGCGGCTGCTTTAATCTCCGCACACCCGTGTTAGACGTATTCTAGCGCAATCCGCCTCTTTCGTGTTCAAATCAGAAGGGGCTGCCCTGCGGCAACCCCTTATTGGTGTAAGAATCCAGTCTATCGGTGTGGACTGAAGAATCGTACGGCTTTTCTTTGAACAACGAATTTTTGCGTTTCATGCCATTTCCCCCGTGCAAGGTTGCTGGCGTAAAAGTAATAGATGGGGTGCTGGACACCGCTCCCGCCTTGATCAAAAACAAAAGCAACCGCCTGCTTGACCGTGTTTGAAACATTGCGTTTGATGGCTGCGGTGTAACCATATTTCCTCTTAATCACCGCTGTGCTGTTGGTTCCTTCTTTCAGCATGGAATCCCGGATGCACTGCGCAACCAGAACGGCTCCAAGATAATCGTTTCCCCATTCGCCCATAACCAGCCCCTCCAAAGTCTGACGGTCCGATACCTGAAGTGTGCAGCCCTGGTAGTTGGGATCAGGTTCTTCGATTTGGATTAGAAACTGGCTGCCGGCATCGGGAGTCGCTTGCGGCCGCGGCTCTTCTTCAGCTGCTGCCTGTGTTTCGGCGTCTGCCCCGCTCTGCGTTTCTTTACTCTCCGCTTCTTCTCTTTCCGACTCTTTATTCTCTGCTTCTTTTTCCACTTGGAGGTTCTGTTTCCTCAGTTGATTGTCAATCAGTTCGCGTTTGGGCGGTTTGGCGGGAATTTCGCTTTTATGCTGAAATGCCTTGATCTCCGGGATCAGGCCCGGGGTTTTTGTCTGTCTGCGGCTGAGAGGCGATTCCTCAAACAAGATCAGTTCCTCAGCGTCTTCCGGCCGTATGTGGGGTTCCTCATCAAGGGATTCTTCTGCGAGTGGGTTCGCCTGGGATTCCTCTTTATGACCGATGGCCGGCAGGATTGTCAGAGCGATCGCCAGGATCAGCAGGCCGGTCACGGTTTTCGCATTTCTTTTTATTTTATCTTTCATAACAGTTCTCTTGTCTTTCTTTCATTCCCGGCGCTGCGCACAAATGTATGCAGGTTAAAACGACAATGGATTTGCGCGAGGAGGGAGTTTTATTTAGACCGCGTACCAGAATAGACCAGTCCAGCTGCATTTGAAAGCGTGAAAAAGCCGAATCCATCAGGGGCGAGGAGGCAGTTCCTTGTCAGATCGGTTGATTGGGTGCTGTGCATACGTCAATATAATTAAGCAATCAGTAACAATGATTGTTCATAATAGACAAAAATTTTCTGCTAAATGCTCCTTGTTCGAAAAATCCGGCAGATTGCAAAAGCCGGCCGCTCAAGGCTCTTACCTTCCAGCACCCGGCCCGGCTCACTTATTAAAGGTCAGGCGGTTTCCCAGGCAGGGTCGGGATTCCATGCACAGCCGGGGGAAAGAGGATAAAATGAAGACAATCAATTGCTTTTATCGGGATCTGAGGAGGTTGATGATGGCTAGCCGTACGTTTCTGGAGATGATGAAAGCCTATTCCGAGGCCAGGGGCCCTTCTGGATTTGAGCATGAGGCGGCGGATCTGGTGATCCAATACACGGGCGACCAGGGTGAAGTAATACGCGACACCATGCAGAATGTTTTCGTTCACCGCCACGGAAATGCGGGTGACCGCGTCCGCGTCCAGCTTGATGCCCATCTTGATGAAGTCGGTCTGATTGTCCAATCGATCAAACCCAACGGGATGCTGGGTGTGCTCCCACTCGGAAGCTGGGTGCCCGGCAATATTCCGGCACATCTTTTCCGCGTGCGGACCCGTGAACGCCGATGGATTCCCGCTATTGCCTCCAGCAAACCGCCTCATTACCTGACCGAAGCCGAAAGGAAAGAGGGGATCACCATGGAGCAGATCGAACTCGACATCGGCGCCGGTTCAAAGCAGGAAACTGAGGAGGAATTCGGTGTCGGCCTGGCGGCCCCCGTGGTTCCTGACGTTACCTTTGTTCATGACGAGGCGCGCGGTCTGCTCCTGGGAAAAGCCTTTGACTGCCGTCTGGGATGCGCCGCCATGACCGAAACCCTGAAAGAACTCCAGGGTGAGGCACTTGGGGTGGATGTCACCGCTGCCTTTTCCGTTCAGGAGGAGATCGGGGGCAGGGGGGCCATGGTGACTGCACGCCGGACCGGCGCCGACCTGGCCATCGTGTTTGAAGGGACACCTGCTGATGACAACTTCGCGCCCGCCGGCCATAGTCAGACAGCACTCGGCAAAGGCCCCATGCTCCGCCACATCGACCGGTCCATGATCACCCATCCCGGTTTCCAGCGCTACGCGCTGGCCCTTGCTGATGAAGAGGGTATTCCGGTCCAGGAAGCTGTCAGAAGCGGCGGCGGGACAAACGGAGGCTTGATTCATACGCAGGGGGCGGGGATTCCCACCATTGTCATCGGCATCCCGGTCCGCTACATCCATACACATTACGGCTGGGCCAGGCTGGGTGATGTGGAAAAGGCGGTCAGCCTTGCTGCCGCCCTCATCCGGTCCTTTGACGGGACCATCCTTGACCGCTTGATTTACTGAAGGTTCGCTTTAAAGACTGCCAATCGTTTCCCGGATCATGGATTCGGCCAAAATGGGATTGGCTCTGCCACCCGTTTCTTTCATGACACCGCCAATCAGTGAACGCATGGCGCTGTCCTTTCCCTTGAGGAAATCCCTGACCGCGCGCTCATTGGAAGCGACCGACCGCTCAACTGCCGGCCGCAGTTTTTCTTTGTCGTTGATCTGAGCCAGCTCGTGTTCCTCGATGTAGGAAGCCGGATCGAAGTCTTCTTCCATCAAAGCCTTGAGCACTTGCCTGCCCGTGTTGCTGTTGATCTCGCCCTTGGCCAGCAGGTCTGCCAGTTTTCCCAGACTGACGGGGTTCAGCAGGTCGTCTGTCGTGTCCTCGGTGTAAAGAGGCGCGACATCCGCCAGGATCAGGTTGACCAGGGTTTTTGGATTGGAAGTGACTGCAACTGCTTTTTCGAAGAAGTCAGACAACTCCTTGTCGTCAGTCATCCGTTCGGCTTCATAGGCTGTCAGGCCGTAATCTTCCATGTACTGCGCCTTTCGCTCGTCCGCAAGTCTGGGGATGACGGCACGGATTCTTTCGATTTCCGCTGCTCCGACTTCGACCGGAACCAGGTCCGGGTCGGGGAAATAGCGGTAATCGGCAGCTTCCTCTTTTTTCCGCATGGAGGAGGTCTGACCTGTTTTTTCATCAAAACGTCGGGTTTCCTGGGTGATGGTGCCGCCTTCTTCAAGCAGTGCGACCTGGCGTTTGAATTCGCTCTCGATGGCCCGGGCCACAAAGTTGAAAGAGTTCAAGTTTTTCAGTTCAACCCGGGTGCCCAGAGTCTGGTCACCCTTTTTCCGGACCGACAGGTTGACGTCGCAACGGAGTGAACCCTCATTCATCTTGCCGTCGGAGATGCCTGTATAGCGTGCCATGGCCCGAAGCTTGCGCAGGTAGGCGACGGCTTCATCGCCGCTCCGCAGATCGGGTTCCGAGACGATTTCGATCAGGGGAACTCCGCAGCGGTTGCAATCGACCAGGGTGCCCTGGCCGGCAAGATGGATCAGTTTGCCGGCATCCTCCTCAACATGGATGCGGGCAATACGAATGCGTTTGCTTTCATCCCCCGACAAGATATCCAGGTAGCCGTCGGTGCAGAGAGGGAAGTCATTCTGGGTGATCTGGTAAGCCTTGGGCAGGTCGGGGTAAAAGTAATTTTTCCGGTCGAATCGCGACCAGGGTTCAATTGAGCAGTGGGTTGCCAGCCCGGCCCGGATGGCGAACTCCACCACTTCCCGGTTCAGGGCGGGAAGCGCACCGGGCATGGCCAGGCAGACGGGGCAGACCTGAGTATTGGGCGGCGCTCCGAAGGTGGTGGCACAGTTGCAAAAAAGCTTGTGCTCTGTCTTCAGCTCAATGTGGACTTCAAGGCCAATAACAGACTCGTAATCCGCGTAGTTCATGGCGTCACCTCCGGCGCGGCGGGAATGAGGCCGTGCGCATCTTCGTAAAGAGCGGCCAGCTGGTAAAGCAGGCTTTCCGAGAAAGGTTTTCCCATGAGTTGCATGCCAACCGGCAGACCCTGTCCGGTCAGGCCCAGGGGCACGGAAAGAGCAGGCATACCGGTCAGGGAAGCGGGGAGAGTGAAGCGGTCATTGCTGTACTTGCTTCCTCCCAGCTCTTCAGGCAGGCTGCCCAAAGGCCATGCCGGCGTTGCCGTGACCGGGGTCAGGATGGCCTGGCAGGTCTGAAAGACCTTTTTGAACTCCTCCATAACGAGGGAACGCGCCTGAGCTGCCTTATAAAAATAATCGCGGTAGTTGTCTTCGGAGAGGGTGAAGGAGCCCAGGAGGATGCGTTGCTTAACTTCAGGGCCCAGAGCCTCGGAACGGGACCTGGTATAGACATCCTCCAGGTTTTCCTCACCCTGGCTGCGATAGCCAAAGTGGATGCCATCATAGCGGTTCATGGCCGAAAAGCCTTCAGCACTGGAAAGAATGTAATAAGCGGCAAGGGAGGCATCAAGGGTTTTCAGGTCGACCGGAATGATCCTAAGCCCCTGGCTTTCATAGAAGCGGAGCGCCTTCTCAAGAAGATCATGCACTTGGGGGTCCAGGTCATCGGATGCAAAATAGGATTCCGGCCAGCCGATTGTCAGCTGAGCGGGCACCTCCCCGATGGCATCCAGGAAGGAACCACCCTGCCGGTCAAGGCTGTGAACATCCTTTCTGTCCCGGACCGCAATGGCGTCCAGGACCAGGGCATTGTCCCTCACGCTCCTGGTCATGGGGCCCACCTGGTCGAGCGAGGCGGCGAAGGCTGTAACACCGCGTCTTGAGACCAGGCCATAGGTCGGACGGAGGCCGACAAGGCCGCAGAGGGCAGCGGGCTGGCGGATGGACCCGCCCGTGTCTGAGCCCAGGGTGAAACAGGCTTCGCCCGAGGCGACCGCCGCCGCAGAACCGCCGGAACTCCCGCCGGGAACACGTGTCAGATCGTAGGGATTGCGTGTCGGATGGAAAGCAGAGCTTTCGGTCGAATGGCCCATGGCGAACTCATCCATATTGGTTTTCCCTAAAAGCACCATTTCCTGCTGCCTCAGGAGCCGCCAGACAAAGGCATCATAGGGGGGAATGAAATCTTTCATCATTCGGGAGGCATTGGTTGTCGGGATCCCGCGTGTCGCGATATTATCCTTAAGCGCGCCCGGAATACCTGCGAGCGGAGGAAGTTGAAGTCCCCCGGCGATCAGCTGATCGACCCGGTCCGCCTGCTTTAAGGCAGATTCGCGGGTCAGCGTGATGTAAGCGCCAATCCTGTCTTCGCCCTGATCAATAGTCCTGAAGACGGCTTCAGCCAGCTCACGGGCCGAAAAGTCGCGGCTTCTCAAAGCCCCGGCTATTTGTGTCAATTCCATCTTTCGATAATCCATTTGCTCTCCCTCACTCGACCACCGGGGGTACGAGAAAGAAACCATCCTGCTCCGCCGGCGCACTTTGGAAAATTTCCTCCCTGGTAGGCGGTCGGTCATCTGCTTCCGTCAGGTGGACATTGCGGGCAGCTGACGGCGAGTAGAGAGGTGGCACATCCCTGGTATCAATTGAGTCAAGCGCATCAGCCAGTGCGATCAGCTCCCGAAGCTGGCGGCGTGTTTCTTCTTCCTCTGGCGCGGTCAGCCGGAGCCGGGACTGGGCTTCCAGTTTTTTAAGGTCAATCTCGCGGATCCGCTCTTGCCTGCCCGGCCGGGCAGGATCCCGTGAAACGGGGCTGTCATCGCCGGCCAGCTGGATCCCCAATTCCACCAGTTGTTGGGGATCGACTGGGGAAGGGGCTTCTGTCATGGGGTCGGAAGCATCCTTTGTTTTGGGAAAAGCAATCACATCGCGCAAAGAAGGCCGGCCTGCCAGAATCATGACCAGCCTGTCGAGGCCAAAAGCAAATCCGCCGTGGGGAGGTGCCCCATACTGGAAGGCCTTCAGCATGAAACCGAACCGCTCTTGAATATCTTTGTCAGACAGGCCCAGCGTCTTGAAAACCTGCGTCTGGATATCTTTGCGGTGGATCCTGATACTGCCCGAGCCCAGTTCTGTCCCGTTCAGGACCAAATCGTAGGCCTGGGACCGGACACGGGCGGGGTCCGTTGAAAGAAAGTCCAGGTCCTCCGCGAAGGGCATGGTGAAGGGATGATGCTGGGCCAGATAGCGGCCTTCCTCCGAAGAGAACTCGAACATGGGGAAGTCGGTGATGAAAGCGAAAGCAAAGCGGCCGGGTTCCCGGAGGCCCAGAAGGTCAGCCAGCCGGAGCCTTAATGTGCCTGTCACGCGGCGTGAAAGGTCAAGCGGGCCAGCGGAGAAAAGGACGAAGTCACCCGGCGAGGCTGAAACCTGGCGCAGGATCTCCTCGATTTGCTCCGGGTCAATAAACTTGGTCAGGATGGAATAGATCTCTCCCGAGGAACGCCAGGCAATCCAGGCCATGCCACCGGCTCCCTCGGCGAGGGCATGCCCGGTCAGTTCCTCAATGGTTGTACGTGAGAAGTCAGCCTGCCCGGGAACTGTGATGGCGCGGACGACGCCTCCCTCTGCAACAGCCTGGGAAAAGACGGAAAAACCAGTCTGGCCGGCGATCTCTGTGATGTCGACGATAGGAAGATCAAAGCGCAGATCCGGCTTGTCCGTACCGTACCGGTCCATGGCCTCCTCCCAGCTCAGCCGGGGGAAGGGTTTGGGAAACTCCGCACCCACCACTTCCTTCATGACTTGCCGGAAAAGGGATTCCAACAAAAGTATGACGTCTTCCTTCTCCACGAAGGACATCTCAAGGTCCAGCTGGGTAAATTCAGGCTGGCGGTCAGCCCGCAGGTCTTCGTCTCTGAAACAGCGGGCAATCTGGTAGTAGCGGTCAAATCCTGAAACCATCAGGAGCTGCTTGAAGAGCTGAGGTGATTGGGGAAGCGCGTAAAATGAGCCCGGGTGAACCCGGCTTGGAACCAGGTAATCCCGGGCGCCTTCCGGTGTGCTTTTAGTCAGGAGGGGGGTCTCGATATCAACAAAGCCCTCCTGATCCATGAAACGCCGTATAGCTCCTGTCACCTGATGGCGGAAGCGGATGTTGTCACGAAGCTGCGGCCTGCGCAGATCGAGAAAACGGTAAGCCAGGCGCAGTTCCTCTCTGACATGGTCAGCATCTGAAGGATCAAAAGGGAGCGGGTCACAGTGCGCAAGCAGCTGGGCTTCCCTCACGCGAAGCTCGACTGTACCCGTGGCAATTTTTGGATTGACGGTTTCTTCTTCCCTCAGGTGGACGACTCCCCTGACGAGCAGGACCGACTGATTGCGGACCTGCTCAGCAAGCTCAAAGGACTTGGCTGTCGTGTATTCAGGGTTGAAGACCGCCTGAAGCACGCCCTCACGGTCAGAAACATCGACAAAAATCACCCCGCCCATGTCGCGCTTGGTGTCGACCCAGCCGCAAGCGGTTGCCTCCCGGCCCACATCACGCTCTGAAAATAAACCGCAGTATTCTGTTCGTTCCATATGACCGTTCCCATCTCCCGGAAGGCAGGTGTGATCAGCGTGTTGCGAGCACACAAAAACAGACCCATGCTCCGGCAATTGCCTGTATTTTATCATACCGGGCCCTGGCGGATCAGGCGATAAGGGCAGGCAAGAACAGACCGGTCCAGGCCTGCCCGGGCACTTCAGTCTTTATGATAAACTCGTAGCAGGAAAGCAGAGGGGTTTTGGCGGGCTCATGTCAAGGCACTGGATCGTGAAGAAGGAAAAAGACGATCGCGGTGCCCTTTTATATTTGTGGAGGCGGTTATTTGCGCGGCTTGTCGATTTTCTGCTCTGGCTGGCACTCTGTTACTGGCTTGAAGAGAAATTTTTCCTTCAGTCCTCTTCGCACAGCCTGGCACGTTTTGGCATCGACCAACTTGTCGCCTGTGGTCTTATGGTCCTGACCGAACCACTGTTTTTGTCATCCTTGTCGACCAGTCCCGGCAAAGCGCTGGCAGGCCTTCGGGTCGTCAGCTCGTCAGGAAAGCGGTTGACCCTGAAGCAGGCCTATGACCGGGCTTGGCTGATCTGGCGCCATGTGCTCGGCTTCGGTCTGCCCTTTTTCAGAGTTGTTAAACTTTTCAGGGCATATACCGCCAAGCGCCATGGTTTTTTCTTTGACTGGGAAAAGAAAACTTTTTTCCGGCCCCTTCTGGCAGGGGCCAAGGGAGTGTATGGAAGAGAGTAATGCAATCCGGAGCAATGTTTTTCACACGGCACTCATTTTTGAGGGTGGCGGCATGCGGGCCTGTTACACCGCCGGGTTTGTCTCCATGCTGCTCGAGCACGCCATCTATTTCAACTATGTCGCAGGAATATCCGCCGGCGCTTCCCACGCGGTCAACTACCTTTCACGCGATCCGGTGAGGGCCCGCCGTTCATTCACCGACATCGTACAGGATCCTTCTTTTGGCGACATCAGCTCCTGGCTCAAGGGTGACGGCTACTTCAACGTCGACTACATTTACTCGAAATCTCCCCGGGCGGACGGGGCACTCCCCTTCGATTTTGAAACCTTCACCAGGAATGAGGCCGAGTGTGCGATCGGCGCCTTTCTGCGTTACGAGGGACGAATGGTCTATTGGCATCGAAGTGACATGACTACCGTCGAGGCGCTGAGCCTCCGCGTCCGGGCTTCCTCTTCCCTGCCTTACCTGATGCCGGAAACAGAGGTCGACGGCAAGATCTATCTGGACGGGGGACTGCATGTAGGAATCCCGCTGGATATTGCCATGGAAGACGGCTACGACCGCTTTGTCATTGCGCTGACGCGCGAGCGGGGCTTCCGGCTCGAGCCCGTCCCCCACAACCGAATAATGAACCGTATACTGGACCGTCATCCCATTGTAAAAGAGGCCCTGACGACCCGGCATCTCCGATACAACCGCACGCTCGATGCCATCGAAAAACTCGAAAAAGAAGGCAGGGCCTACGTCTTCTATCCGGAAGCGATCGATCTTACCCTGATGGACCGGGACAGGGAAAAGCTTCTGAGCCAATACATCGAGGGACATGAGCAGGCGGTACGCGAACTTCCCCGCCTGAGGGAATTTTTGGGAGGCTGAGCATGCAATTCGTTCACATGGCAGATCTTCATCTGGGTAAGCGGCTGTACGAATTCCCGCTGATTGACGATCAGCGGGTCATGCTTGAGTCAGTCATCTCCCTGTGCCGGACAGAAAGTCCCGATCTGCTGCTGATTGCGGGTGATGTTTTTGACAAGGCGATTCCATCCATCGAAGCCATCGGCTTGTTTGAATCTTTCCTGGTCGGCCTCTCGCAGGCCGGGATACCTGTCATGATCGTGGCGGGCAACCACGATTCCGGCGACCGCCTGTCTTTCGGCAATACCTTTTTTGCCTCGCATGGGATCCACGTTGCGGGCCCATTTGCAGGAAAGCTGGAAAAGGTCGTCATGGCCGACCAGCATGGACCCGTGACATTCCATCTCATGCCTTTCATCCGCCTTGCCGACGTCCGTCGCTTTTTCCCCGGCAGCCGGCTCGATACAACAGCTGACGGTGTGGCGGCAGTTCTCTCAACTGCCGACCGCGGCCCCGGCCGCCATGTCCTGGTAGCCCATCAATTTGTGACTGCGCGTGGCATCGCGCCCCTGCGGTCAGATTCTGAAGTGCTTCAGGTTGGGCTGGCAGACGAAATCGACGCGTCAATTTTTTCGGGTTTTGATTATGTGGCCCTGGGGCATCTCCACGGAAGACAACAGGTTGGCCCCGGACCTCTCCATTACGCGGGTTCACCCCTGGCTTATTCTTTCTCGGAAGTTAATCAAACCAAGGGTGCGCTCATAGTGGATCTGCTCCCGGGAGAAGAACCCCTTATCCGCCAGATCCCGCTGGCCAAACGCCATGCCATGCGCCGGATCCGGGGGGCCATCGGAGAGCTGCTTGCGCTTGGGAAGGCGCTGGAAGAAAGGGAAGATCCCTCCCGTTTCGATTATCTGGAAGTGACTCTGACTGATCAAGGGGCCGTGGCTGATCCCATGAACCGGCTGAAAACCGTTTATCCTCACGTCATGCGGCTCCTGTTTGACCGGGACGGCAGTGATGAGATGAGGGACGCCCTGATCAGTGAGGACGATTTCCGTTCAATGAGTCTGGTCCAGCTTTTCGCTGAGTTCGTCATCGCCCAGACGGGTCATCCCCTGACGGACCTGCAAAAACAGGTGGTTGAGCAGGTGGCGGCAAAAATCGAATCAGGGGCTGGAGCAGGCAGATGAAACCCGTACGGATGACACTGAGCGCTTTCGGACCTTACGCCAGGGAGACGAGTATTTCTTTTGAAGATGTCAGCCAGGGAATCTTTCTGATTTCCGGCGAGACGGGTTCGGGCAAAACCATTATCTTTGACGCCCTCATGTATGCGCTCTATGACGATACAAGCGGCGAGTCCCGGGGCAATCATTCCCTGCGATCCGACTTCGCGGCCCCGGAAACTGAAACTTTCGTCGAGCTGGTCTTCAGTCTTCATTCGCAGGAATACAGGATACGGCGCTCCCCCCGCTACCTGCGGCCCAAGAAATCGGGAAGGGGGGAAACGGAGCAGGCTCCCGCAGTCGAACTCAGCCTGCCGGACGGCCAAGTGCTGACCTCAAAGACGCAGGCGGATCAAAAAATAAGAGAACTAATCGGCCTTGACAAAGACCAGTTCAGGCAGGTCGTTATGATTGCACAAGGGGCCTTTTTCGAGCTGATCGAAAGGTCCAGCAATGAACGGGCCGCCATCTATCGCAAGCTTTTCGACACCCTTCCCTACCGCGAGATGCAGGAAGGCCTGGGCAGCCTTTACAAGGAAGCGAGAGATAAGAGCAAGCTTCTGACCAACCGGCTTTTTGTGGACCTTGCCCGCTTTGACATTCCTCCAGGGGAAGAGGAACTGAAAAACCGGCGTGACGCCATTGTTGCCGGTGAGGAGCGGTGGGCCGTTGAGAAATTGATGGCCGGGCTGGATCGTCTGGTGTCCGGGTTGAAAGAGCGCGCAGACCAGTCGGAGGAAGAGCTGGAGTCAGGACGCAGCCGCCTAAGGAAAGCCCGGGAATCGCTGGCAAAACTCCAAAGCGACAATGAGCGGATCGATCAGTTTGAAGCAGCCCTCCGCACAGAGAAGCAACTGGCTTCCGAAGAAAAGTCGTATCTCGAAAAAGTTGCCAGACTTGAGCAGGACAGGCGGGCCTCCAGTATGGTCCTGGTTCCCTTTGGCAAAAGGGAAGACGCGGAAGCGCGGATCCTTTCTGCAGGCCGGCAACTGTCAGAAGCGAAAATCAACCTTGACAAGGCCGAAGCTGAACGAAGCGCGGCAGTCCTTGCCATCGAGGCAGCTAAGGAAAACAGCCACCGGCTGGAATCACTTCCAGCAGAGATAGGTGCCTTGGAAAAAGAAGACAAAACACTCCTTAAGCTGCAGTCTCTGGAATCGACGCAAAAGAAAATCGATGAAAAGATCGGCAGGGCGTCCAGTGAGCTGGATCAGCTCTCCGGGCAGCACCATGACCTGTTATCCGCAATCAGGCAGGACGAGAGGGAGCTTGAAAACCTAGCCGATGTCGACCGCAAGCTTGGGCAAAGCGAGCAGCAGCTTGACAAAATATCAAAGGCCATGGCCCGGGCGATGGAAATCCGGGCCGGTCTTTCACAAACACTTCTGGATTTGGAGGTGCTCCAAGGTGAAAGACAGGTGCTTGAAAGATTGATCCCGGAGTGGAAGGCCGACGATGCCCGGGCCAGGGAGGCGTCGGCACAGCTTTTTCTGGAGCAGGCCGGCTTGCTGGCTCTTGAACTGGAAGAGGGGAAGCCCTGTCCGGTGTGCGGTTCGACCGATCATCCTCAAAAAGCAGCCGTCTCGCTCACCGCTCCGTCGAAAGAGGAAGTCGACCGCCTTGCGGAGAAAGCCGACAAGAGCAGGTCTTTGGCGGAGGCCAGAAGCGGGGATATCCGGGGGTTGACCGAGCGGATTGATGTGGCGTTGCGGCTGCACAAAAAAGAGATGGAATCCTTGCTGGACAGGAAGATCCCAAGCCTGCCAGACCCGGTGAAGCAAGCAGGGCTGCTGGAAGAAGAGCTGGAGCACTTTTACGCCAAGGGGCGAAAGGAGCTAGCTGTGCAGGAAGCTGGTCATCGGGCCGAAAAGGCTCGTGCGGAACGCCGTGATCATTTGAAAGCGAAAGGGAAGACCGATCACCAACTTCTCGCAGACCTGGAGCAACAGAAAAAAGAAAGCGAACAGAATCTCGCCCAAATCAGGGAAGAGGCAGCACGCCTGCGGGGTGAAGCAGCCTCCTTGCGTGAGGGGCTTTTGGGCCTGGACCGGGCTGCAGTCAGGGAGAAACTTAAAGAATGCCGCGCTTCGTATGAAAGACTGAAAAAGAAAAGTGACCAAGCGCTGCAAAGCGATCGGGAAACCATGTCAGCCCTGACAGCGGCGCAAACGCAGGTATCTTCCCTTCAATCACAGCTGCTGGTTCTCGAAGAGGAGAAAGCAGTACTTGAAAAGAATCTGATCAAGGCCCTGGAAAAAGCTGCCATTCCCTCTGAAGAAGCCTATAAGAGGATGCTCCTGAACGACAGGGACAGGCGCATGCTCCAGGAGGAAGTTGAAGCAGGCAAGGCCGCGCGTTTGGCAAATGAGAGTGACCTTGAACGATTGCGAAAAGAAACGGCGGGTTTGTCCAGGCGTGATGAACAGCAGGAGTCAGATCTGCTTGAAAGACTTGAGACAGAGCAAAAGCAGCGTGAGAATGACTTGAGCTCCGCCAAAACCCGGTTCGAAATCGCCTGCACTTCCCTCCAAGCCATCAAACAGTCATTTTCCCGGACAGCTCAGGCGGCCGAAGAAGAGAGCCTCCTGAAGGATCTTTCTGATCTTGCCTCCGGCCAGTACCGGGAGGCGGATCAGATCAGTTTTGAAACCTACGTCCAGACCTGGTATTTTGCCCGGGTAATCCGGCACGCCAATATGAGGCTTTCGCAGATGACGGGAGGGCGCTATATCCTGCGCAGAACAGAAGAGGCGAAGGACCGGCGATCGCGGACCGGCCTCGATCTTTCGGTTGAAGATTTGTGGAACGCAAAGATCAGGTCTACCTCTTCCTTGTCGGGCGGTGAAAAGTTCCAGGTGGTGCTGTCACTGGCACTGGGTTTATCGGATGTGGTCATGGCTCACGCGGGAGGTGTCGAGATTGACTCGCTTTTCATTGATGAGGGGTTTGGGAGCCTCGATGAAAATTCACTTCAGGAAGCCATGGGAGTCCTGCAGGGCCTGGCAGAGGATAATCGCATGATCGGCCTGATTTCACATCTGTCCCTGCTTCATCAGGCCGTTGACAGGAGACTGGTCGCAAAAAAGGGCGAAAACGGCAGCAGCATCGCCTGGGAATGAGCGGAAGCCAAAGAGGCATTCACGTGGTATAGTGGTTGCGGCAAGAAAGAAGCGGCGACAGGCTTCTTCACAATATGGATACTTTTGTCGTTAAGGAGGAGGATTTATGTACAAAAAACTTTTTATTCCGGGGCCAACAGATGTCACGCCCGAGGTACTGGAGAAAATGGCTACGCCCATGATCGGGCATCGCACGAAAGAGGCGACAGCGCTCCAGCAAAGTGCATCTGAAAAACTTCAAAAACTCATGTATACAGAAAATACCATCCTCTTGTCCACCTCGTCGGGGACCGGCCTGATGGAGGGTTCCATCCGCAGCTGCACGCTTAAGAAGGCGGCTGTTTTCTCCGTTGGGGCCTTTGGTGACCGCTGGTATGATCTGGCTGAACAAAACGGGGTGCCGGCCGATATCTTCCGGTCCGAACCGGGCCAGCCGACGACACCTGAAATGGTTGATCAGGCCTTGAGCACGGGTGACTACGACGTGGTTACCGTAACCCACAATGAGACCAGCTCTGGCATCGTCAACCCCTGTGCGGAGATCGGCGAAGTGATCCGGAAGTACCCCGGTGTCCTTTACCTGGTCGATGCGGTCTCTTCCCTGGGAGGCGCCAAAATTGAGGTCGACAAATGGGGGATTGATGTCTGCATCGCGTCGACACAGAAGTGCCTGGCGCTGCCTCCGGGGCTCAGTCTCTGCTCCGTGTCGGAGAGGGCAATTGAAGCGGCCAAACAGGTTGAAAAACGCGGTTATTATCTTGACCTGGTCCGCCTTTACAAGCGGGTGAAAAAAGATTACCAATATCCCTCCACACCCTCGTTGTCGCACATGTTTGCCCTTGATTACCAACTGGACCGGATTCTTGAGGAGGGTCTGGACAACCGTTTTGACCGTCACCAGAGGCTGGCGGAGATAGTCAGGGCCTGGGCGGAAAAACACTTTTCGCTTTTTGCCAAAGAGGGCTTCCGCTCCAATACCGTGACCTGCATCAACAATGAAGATGCCTTTGTCTTTGCCGATCTGAGCAGTGCCTTGCTGGAACGTGGTTTCCGGATCGGAAGCGGTTACGGGCCTTTCAAGGCCACTACCTTCCGGATCGCGACCATGGGAGAACTGCAGGAGGAGACTTTGCGCGAGCTCCTGGCAAATATTGATGAAATTCTGGGACTGGAGGCATAAAGATGGCATTGATTTTGGCCAATGATGGCATTGATAAAAAAGCTGAACTTAAGCTGATCGAACTCGGCCATGAAGTCGACACAAAAAAATATGAGGGGGAGGATCTGCTGAAAAGACTTGGTGAAGTGGATTGCGTAATCGTCAGAAGTGCGACCAAGATCCGCGATCCCCAGGTCGATGCCGGAGCGTCAGGCAAACTGAAGCTGATCATCCGCGGCGGCGTGGGACTTGACAACATCAATGTCGACTATGCTGAATCCAGGGGCATCAAGGTGCGCAACACGCCAGCCGCTTCGAGCAGTGCCGTAGCCGAGTTGGCGCTTGGCCACATGTTGACCATGGCCCGCCACATCGGAGAGGCCAATGTCACCATGCGGCAGGGCAAGTGGCTGAAAAAAGAATACTCCGGGACGGAGATCGCCGGCAAGAAATTGGGCCTCATCGGGTTTGGCCGGATCGGCAACTCACTGGCTGTCAAATGCCTGGCCCTTGGCATGGAGGTCATGTTCACCGATATCCAGGATTTGGAGTGTGACATCTGCCCCCAGGTCAAATTCGATCAGGTGCTGGCTGAGTCAGATTATGTTTCCATCCACATTCCTTTTGAAGGCGGCGCCCCGCTGATCGGGAAAAAGGAAATCGACCGGATGAAAGACGGGGTCTTCATCATCAACTGTGCCAGGGGCGGGATTGTAGACGAAGATGCCCTGGTTGATGCCATCGAAGCGGGCAAGGTGCGCGGGGCTGCCCTGGATGTTTTCCGGGAGGAGCCTCTGACCAACCAGCGCCTGCTCCAGTGCGACAAAATTTCGCTGACTCCGCACATCGGCGCTGCGACGGCTGAAGCCCAGGCACGGATCGGCGACGTGATCGTCGATATTGTCAAGGAGATCCTGTAAATGGCGGTAGTAAGACCTTTCAGGGCCGTACGCCCCCTTCCCAGTCTGGCTGAACAGATCGCCAGCTTGCCTTATGATGTCATGGACCGGGCGGAAGCCAAAGCCATGGCAGGGAACAATGAGTTAAGTTTTCTTCACGTAGTGCGGGCAGAAATTGACCTGCCCGATTCGGTCGATGATTATGCGGACCAGGTCTACGAAAAAGGATGTCAGCGTTTGCGCCGGATGATGGCGGACGGCGTCCTGGTTCAGGATCAGCAGCCTTTCTTCTACATCTACCGGCAGATCATGAAGGGCCGCGTCCAGACAGGTCTGGTTGCGACCTTTTCAGTCGATGAATACCTGTCCAACAAGATTAAGAAACACGAGTTCACCCGCAAGGAGAAAGAAGTGGACAGAACACGCCATTTCGACACCTGCGATGCCCATACGGAGCCCGTTTTCCTGACTTACAGGTGGCAGGAGGCCATCGACCGGCTGATCGCCGACTTTATCAAATTCACGGAACCCGTCTACGATTTCAAGACGGAAGACCAGATCACTCACATTTTCTGGGTTCTGGATGATCCTGAAACTATTTCCCAGTTGGAATCACTTTTTGCCGGGATCCCCTCGCTTTACATCGCCGATGGCCATCACCGCTCGGCTGTGTCCGCCAATGTAGCGCTGAAGAGGCGGGAAGAGTATCCCGATGCGCCTGCTGATGCTGAATTCAATTATTTCATGGCCGTTGTCTTCCCGGACCAGGATCTCTTCATCATGGACTACAACCGTCTGGTCAAAGACTTGAATGGCATGACACCCGCGGAGTTCCTGGAAAGGATTGGCGGGATTTACCAGGTTGAGCGGGTGAACCAGGCTTTCCATCCTCACCGGAAAGCGGAGATGTGCATGTATCTGGATGGCAGCTGGTACAAGCTGACCGCTCCCCCCTCTCTTTTTGAGGGCCTGGATCCGGTCCGCCGGCTCGATGTTTCGATTTTGCAGGACAATGTTCTGACGCCCCTGCTCGATATCGACGACCCCAGAACCTCCATGCGAATTGACTTCGTTGGCGGCATCCGGGGGCTTGACGAGCTGAAGCGCCGCGTTGATGCTGGCTGGGCCGCAGCCTTTGCCATGTGCCCGACTACCATGGATGACCTGCTGGCCATTGCGGACGCGGAAATGGTCATGCCGCCAAAATCGACCTGGTTTGAACCCAAACTGAGGTCGGGGCTTTTCGTCCACCTGCTTTCCAACTGACGTTCAGGCAGGAATCAGACGGGACCATGCCACAGCTGGATAAAGCCCTTCCTCATCGGTTATCGGCCGAAAGGGAGGGCTTTTTGCCAATCTTTGAAGCCCTGCCGCTCGGCCTGGCCCCCATGGCGGGTTTTTCCACCGCACCTTTTCGCACCCTGGCCGCACGGCTGGGGGCTTCCTTCACCATAACCGAGCTGGTGTCCGCTCGCGGAATCCGCCATGATCCCGGCCTGAAACGGTCGGCCCGCTATCTGCAGCCGACCGGAGGGGACAAGCCCTGGGGGATTCAGCTTTTTGGCCAGGATCCGGGGGATTTTGCCTTTGCCATCGACCGTGTGCTGTCAGAACCGCTCTATCGGCCAGTTTCTTTCATCGATATCAATATGGGCTGCCCTGCCCCCAAAGTCCTGAAGGAGGGGGCAGGCTGTGCATTGATGCGGGACAGACAGCAGGTCGAGCGGATTATCAGGGCCGCCGTCCGGACCGCAGGGAGGGAGGGTTGCCCGGTAACCGCCAAGATCCGGTCAGGCATTTCTCCCGATGCCGTCAATGCTGTCGAAATTGCCAGGGCCATCGAACAGGGCGGCGCGGCTGCAGTGACTGTTCACGCCAGAACCCTTGATCAGTATTACCGGGGCAGGGCTGACTGGGAAGTCATCGGCCGGGTGAAGCAGGCCCTATCCATCCCTGTATTTGGAAACGGTGACATCAGGCAGCCGGGCGATCTGGAAAAAATGCGGTCGGAAACGGCCTGCGACGGTTTTATGGTCGGCCGGGCCGCCCGGGGCAACCCCTTCATTTTCAGGGCCCTCCGACAGGGGCCGTCCGAAGTATCCACGGATCAATGGCTGGCTGTCATGATCGAACACCTGGATGCGACGGTTGAAGCCCTGGGGGAGACGACTGCTGTCAAGGAAATGCGATCGCATTTCGCTTTTTACCTGCGGGGATTCGAAAGGTCTCCGCAGTTCAGGCGGCAGGTTATGGTGCCGGCAAGACGTGATGGTGTGGTCGCCGTTTTGCGGGAAGCCGCAAAGTTCAGACAGGCCAGCCGTTTGCTATACTGAAGCTCAATCAAACTGAAAATTCGACTCATCGTGTCAGCAAGGAGAGTGAGTATGGAAAGGAAAACGGAATACATCGATTCGTCCGATGGCAGTACGCACTTATACGTGCAGATCTGGGAACCCGACGGACCTCCAAGGGCCGTCCTGCAAATCGCGCACGGCATGGTGGAGTTTATTGATCGTTATGACCGTTTCGCCCGCGTTCTGGCGGGCGAAGGCATTTTAGTCGCTGGAAACGATCACCTGGGACACGGGGGGTCGGTTAAGTCAAAAGACGATTGGGGGTTTTTTGCCGAAAAAAACGGCAACCGCTGTGTCGTGGAAGACATGCGCTCCCTGCAGTATCTCCTGCGGGAGCGGTACCCATCCATTCCGCAGTTTATTCTCGGGCATTCCATGGGATCCTTTCTGGTGCGCCAATACCTCCATACCTACCCGGAAGACCGTTTTTCCGGTGCCATTATCCTGGGGACAGGCATGCAGCCGGCCTGGCTTCTGTCAACAGGCCTGATCCTGGCCAGAATTATCAGGGCAGTCAAGGGGCCGCGTCACCGAAGCAGGTTCCTGACCAAACTGTCGCTGGGCAGCAACAACAAACATTTCAAGCCCAGCCGGACCCCCTGCGACTGGCTGACACGGGATCAAGCCATTGTCGACCTTTACTGCGCTGACGAACGCAACCGGTTCAAGTTCACAGCCAGTGCCTTCCTTGACATGTTTGAAGGCATTAGAACCCTCTATTCAAAGAAGAACCTGAAGAAGATGGACACAAGGACACCCCTGCTGATCGCAAGCGGGAGTGATGACCCGGTGGGATCCATGGGCAAGGCGGCGCCCGCTTATGGCAGGCAGCTGAAAGCGCTGGGATTTCAGGACGTCACAGTCAAACTCTACCCGGGGGCGCGCCATGAGCTGGTCAATGAGACAAATCATGACCAGGTGGACCAGGACATCATTTCTTTTGTCCTCGAGCACACAGACTTGAAAAGCAGGAGCGAATGATGGCGACTTACATGCCGGAACCTTATCGGATCAAGATGGTCGAACCGCTGAAAGTGACCACCAGGAAAGAACGTGAAGAAGCGATCCGCCGGGCACACTTCAACCTGTTCGGTCTCAAAAGTGATGAAATCTACATCGACATGCTTACCGACAGCGGAACAGGCGCCATGTCAGACCGCCAATGGGCGGCCATCATGATGGGGGATGAAAGTTATGCGGGGTCCCGCAGTTACTACAGCCTGATGGAGGTCTGCCAGGAGCTTTTTGGGTGGAAATACTTCCAGCCGGTCCATCAGGGACGGGCCGCGGAAAAAGTCCTCTTTCCCAACCTGTTGAAAAAAGGACAGATCTCCATCTCCAATATGCATTTTGATACGACTGCCGGACACGTCATGCTGTGCGGCGCCAAACCGGTCAACTGCGTCGATCCGCGGGCACTTGATCCGGATTCCCTTTATCCCTTCAAGGGCAACATGGACAATGCACACCTTGAAGAGTTGATTGAACAATACGGCCACGGCCAGGTGGGCATGATCGTCATTACTGTGACCTGCAATTCTGCCGGAGGCCAGCCCGTTTCCCTGGCCAACATGGAGGAAACAGCAGCCATTGCCCGGCTGCACGGGATACCGCTCGTCATTGACGCGGCCCGCTTCGCCGAGAACGCCTTTTTCATCAAAGAGCGCGAAGAAGGTCAATCAAGCCGATCCATCCGCGAAATCGTCCGCCTCATGTTTGCCCATGCGGACGCCTTCACTTTCTCCGCCAAGAAAGATGGCATCGTCAACATGGGCGGACTGGTGGCCGTGCGCGAGGACGAAAAACTGATCGAAGGCGTAAGACGCCAGGTGGTTCCCAGTGAGGGCTTCTTGTCCTACGGAGGCCTGGCGGGCCGCGACATGGAAGCACTGGCGGTGGGTCTGGAAGAGGGTCTTGACGAGGCCTTTCTTCGTTCCTATACGGGCCAGACCCGCTATCTGGTCGACCGTTTCATTGAGGAGGGGATTCCCTGCCAGCGGCCAGCGGGCGGGCATGCGGTTTTTGTCGATGCCGGAAGGCTTCTGCCCCATATCTCCTACGACCGCTTCCCCGCCCAGTCTCTTTGTGTCGAAGCGTACCGGGAAGCGGGAATTCGTGGCTGTGATGTCGGGTCCTTCATGCTGGATCCTGATCCCGTCACAGGCCTTCAACCGGAGGCAGCCATGGAATTCGCCCGCTTTTGCATCCCCAGGAGGACCTACACCCAGGCCCACCTCGATTACGTCGTCGCCTCCATGATGCGGGTCATGGAAAAAGCAAATACCCTCAGGGGCTACCGGATTGTCCGCGCGGAAAAAATTCTGCGCCATTTCACCGCCAGGCTGGAACCTGACGACTGATCTTTGCCGCCCGCGTACGGGGCCGGCTGGCTGAGTTTGCATACGTTATAACCTGACTTTTACAGTTTGAGCTGAATCACCCAATCCATTTACGGCATCCACTATCTCCCAAACTCGCCTAATGCGCAGGTTTGGGAGTTTTTCCATGAGGGAAATGGCGCCCGGCTATTGTGTTATGCTTGGTTATGCTTTATAATGGATGCGAGAGGAGGTGGACCCATGATCAGAAAAGATAAACGGGTTATGAAGGACGGGACTGCCAAGACCTACATCCGGGTCGTCGAGGGCTATAGGCCCGCCCCGGGCAAGCCACCCAAGCAACGAACCCTGAAAAGCTTCGGGTATCTGGAAGACCAGGAAGACCCCGAGGCCTTCATGCGGGAAGTGGAAGCGTTTGACGCGGATCCTCAAAACCGTGAACAGCTTGGCAGCCTTCGGATGTACGGCGGATCCAACCGTCGCTTGAACTACGGCTACAAATATCTGGAATCGATCTATTCCCTGCTTGACATCAGTGGGTTCATCGAAGCGTATACAGAACAGCAACGGTTTCGGGGCCGCTACTCCATTGATGAGATCTTCAAGTATCTGGTCCTCTTGCGGATCCTGTCACCTTGCTCCAAGCGGGCCAGCGCGCAGCAGCAGCAAGCGCTTTACGGCTGGGCGTTAAATCTTAAGCTGCCTGAGATCTACCGGGCATTGGATCATGTGGCCGCTTTTGGTGACTCATTGCAGGAGCATTTGAACGGGGTGATCCAAAAGCTGGTTGGCCGGGATCTGACCTATACCTTTTATGATGTCACCAATTACTATTTCGAGACCGACTTCCCTGATGACCCGGGCCAGCTTCGGCGCCGGGGGGTATCCAAAGAGCACCGGGTGGATCCCATTGTGCAGATGGGATTGTTTTTGGACTCCAAGGGGCTTCCCGTTGCGATGTCTTTATTCCCTGGCAATACAAGCGATACCTTAACCTTGCAGCCGATCATGCGGGAATTGAAGGCGGCCTATGGACTGGGGCGACTGGTTGTGGTGGCCGACAAGGGCATTAATTCGGGCTCCAACATCGATTACATCTGTCAAAACGGGGATGGCTATGTGTTCTCTCAGGTCTTGCGCGGAACCAAGGGGAAGCGTTATCGCAAGCATCTGGAAGATGAGAGCGGCTATGTATGGAACCAGGAGGGCACCTACAAGTACAAACTCTTCAATGAAACCTGCACCGGCCGGGATGCCTTGGGGGAAAAGGTTGAACGTGAACGCCGGGTATTGATCTATTGGAGCCAGGCTGAGGCGCGCATGGCCCAAAAGAAACGTGAAGAGAAGCTGATGAAGGCAGAGGTGAGTTTGCGAAACGATGCCTACGGGATCAAGAAAGGGTCCCAGGAATACATTCGTGAAGAAGTGGAAAATCCTGAATCGGGTGAGCTCGAAGCCGCCCATAAGCGGGTCATTCGTTCGGTTGATCTGGAAAAGGCGCAAAAAGATGCCTTTTATGACGGTTACTTTTGCCTGGTTACAAGCGAACTGGACTACGACGCCGCCAGGATCCGGGAGGTCTATGGCGGTTTATGGAAGATCGAGGCGTCCTTTTCGGTCTTGAAGTCCGATCTTGATGCCCGGCCGGTCCATGTATGGACTCAGGAGCACATCCGGGCTCACTTTCTGATCTGTTTTGTCGCCTTGTTGATCGTTCGGCTGCTCCAGCATGCCCTGGGGGACAAGACCCTCTCAGCGGAGCGGATCGCGCGGGCTTTCAACGCGGCGACCTGCAAGGTGAAGCGGGGCGGGATCGTCGAACTGGATGATGTGGGCGGACGTGTGGCCTTCGAAAAGAAGCCGAATAAGAAGGGGGAACTTGTCGAGACGCTGCGTTTCATTGAAGAGGATGAGGTGGCCCGGGATTTCGCGCGCATACAAGAGGTCTTCCAGACATCCCTTGAACTGGTCGAGGTCAAACAGGAGCGCTTTAACCGGATCCTCTCATCCATCGCGCTGGAGCTATAGCACAACAACTATCTGCATCCCCTAAAACCCCCGAAAGCCCTGCGACTACGAAGGTCCGCAGGGCTTTCCTCTCTCATAACTGTAAAACTCGGGGCGGTTTTCCATGGCCTGCCTCCTTTTTTACTGCTGCTGATTTACTATATCACGATCCATCCGGCCCCGCCTTCCTGCCCTCCCCGCCCCCCTCTTGCCGGGCCTTTCCATTCCGGCCCTTGTGCTATAATTTCCTAAAGGCTGAAACGGAAATCGCTCATTCCGTCAATCATCATTAGAGGGAGTTACCTATGGAAGTTGGGAAAAGTACGAAGCGCGTCGATGCTTACGACAAGGCGACCGGCCGCGCGAAATACACGGATGATCTCTGTCCCAAGAACGCTTATGTATCGCGGATTCTCCATTCGACCATTGCGCATGGCCGGGTGCTGAAAATCGACACAGCTGAAGCTGAGAAAATTGATGGTGTCGTCAAGATTCTCACCTGTTTCGATGCCCCCGATTATTTGTGGTCTCCGGCAGGGCACCCGTGGACAACCGATCCGTCCAAACAGGACATCGCAGACCGCAAGATCCTTCACGAGCACGTCCGTTATTATGGCGACGAGGTTGCCGTGGTCATCGCCAGGGACTATGTCGCGGCGGACCGTGCTATACGAGCCATCAAAGTTGAATACGAAGAATACCCCTTCGTCCTCGATCCTCTCGAAGCCAAAAAAGAGGGCGCTCCAATCCTCCACGAGGAGCGGCCTGACAATGTGCTTGGACACAGTCGCATCACCATCGGAGATTACGAGGAAGCCATTAAGGAGCCCGGCCTGGTCAAGGTCGAGGGCTGGTACCACACGCCAACGGTTCAGCACGCCCATATCGAAAACCATGTGGCCTATGCCTACATGGAACAGGGCGGCCGGATCACCGTTGTTTCTTCAACCCAGATCCCCCACCTGATCCGGCGGATCGTGGGTCAGGCCCTGGGCATGCCCTGGGGCAAGATCCGGATCATCAAGCCTTACATCGGCGGGGGTTTCGGCAACAAACAGGACGCCCTTTACGAGCCCCTGGTGGCCTGGATGACCACCCAGGTGGGCGGGCATCCGGTCAAATTTGATACAACCCGCGAGGAGACTTTTTTCAGCAACCGGGTCCGGCACGCCATCCACGCCCACATCATCTCCTGGCTGCGGCCTGACGGAACCATCGTGGCCAGAAAGGCTGAACTTTTCTCAGACAACGGTGCTTACGCCTCCCACGGGCACGGTGTGCTCCAAAAGGGAATGGGCGCCTACCCGCAGCTTTACCCGGTCGACAATTTTGTCGCAGACGGCTGGACCATGTACACCAACAAGCCGGCTGCCGGCGCCATGCGCGCCTACGGCATCCCCCAGGCCATGTTCCAGCTGGAAAGCCACACCGACGACATCGTCAATCAGCTCAAACTGGATCCTTACGAGTTCCGCAGCAAGAACTGCATGCCCGTCGGTTACTATGACAATTTTTCGAAAAACGAGCTTTACCATGACAGCCTGAGGCAGACCATGGACAAGGCCCGCGAAATGATGGACTACGACCGCAAGCGCGAGCTTTACAAGAACCAGACCGGACCCGTCCGCCGGGGCATCGGCATGGCCCTTTTCTGGTACAACACGGCGGTCTGGCCGATCAGTATCGAAACGTCCACCTGCCGCATGATCCTGAACCAGGATGGCTCACTGAACGTCATGACGGGGGAAACGGAAATCGGCCAGGGCTTTGATACCGTCTTTGCCCAGATGGCCTCCGAGGCCACGGGGATCCCGGTTGAAAACGTCCATGTCTTCACCAACCAGGACACTGATGTCACGCCCTACGGTTCGGGGGCTTACGGCTCGCGCCAGACCTATGTCAGCAGCTTTGCCATCGCCCAGACCGGTCAGATTCTGCGTGAAAAGATTCTCAACCACGCCCATTCACTGACCCGGATGCCGCCTGACATCCTGGATCTGGTCGACGGCAATATTGTCCGCAAGACCGATGGCAGGACGCTGATGTCGCTGGGGGATCTGGTCACCGACATTCTCTATGACTTCAAGCTGAGCGACGCCGTTTCTGCTGAGAGCACCTATTCGGTCAACAGCAACGCCTACTCCTTTGGCGTGTCCATCGCCGAAGTCGAAGTGGATATTCCCCTTTGCAAGGTCAAGCTGCTGGATATCGTCAACGTGCATGACTGCGGACGGCTGATCAACCCGGCCCTGGCAGAGGGCCAGGTACATGGCGGCATGAGTATGGGCATCGGTTACGGGCTTTTTGAGAATCTTCTGGTGGATGACAAGACCGGCCGGGTCCTCAATGACAACCTGCTTGACTACAAGCTGCCGACCACCATGGATCACCCCGATCTGAGGGCGGGATTTATAGAGAATGCCGAACCGACCAGCCCCTTTGGAACCAAAGCGCTGGGCGAGCCTCCGGCCTGCTCACCCGCCCCGGCCATCCGCAATGCCGTCTTGCAGGCAACGGGTGTCGCGGTCAACTCCATCCCCATGTCACCTCACCAGTTGTTCAAAGATTTCTCTGCGGCAGGCCTTCTGGGAACGGAAGAGGAGCGCCAGATGCGGCGCAAAGCCTACGAGGAACTGAAGGATACGGTCATCCATGTCACCGACGAAGCCGAAACGGCGACTCCCGTCGAGACGAAGAGTCCCGAATTGCAGCCGCGCGGCAAAGAGTAAATGAGGAGAGTATATGTACGATATTAACCACCTTTACGAAGCGACTTCAGTCGAACACGCGGTTCAGTTGCGCGTCGAGCAGCCGAAAGCCAAGGTCATCAGCGGAGGATCCGACATTCTGATCAGTATCCGGTCCGGTGAACTGGCCGGCTGCGACCTGATCAGCCTTTACGGGCTTGATCAGCTGCGCGGGGTGTCGGCCGACGACGACGGCACCCTCCGAATCGGCTCGCTGACAAGTTTTTCAGACCTGGCAGAAGATCCTCTTATCAGGGAGTGCATCCCGGTTCTGGGCGAGGCAGCCGGCACTGTTGGAGGCCCGCAAATCCGCAATATCGGAACCATCGGGGGCAACACATGCAATGGTGTCACCTCGGCGGATACCGCCTCCACCCTTCTGGCCCATGACGCCATCATGGAATTGACCGGCAGCCAGGGTATCAGGCTGGTCCCCCTGACCGAGTTTTATCTCGGTGTCAAAAAGGTGGACCTGGCCCCCGATGAAATCGCGACCGCCATCCTGATCCGCCCCGAGCATTACAAGGGCTATCACGGCGCCTACTTCAAGTACGCCATGCGGGACGCCATGGACATCGCGACAAGTGGCTGCTCCGTCAACGTTAAGCTGAGTGATGACAAGAAGACCATTGAAGACGCCCGGATCAGTTACGGCGTCGCGGGCCCTGTCCCCCTGAGGACGCGAACGGCTGAGCAGGCTGTCAAGGGTAAAGCGGTTTCGGTGGACACCATCGAAGCGTTTGCGGCAGGGGCTCTCGAAGACGTCAATCCGAGAACCAGCTGGCGCGCGACCAGAGAGTTCCGCCTGCATATTCAGGGAGAACTGGCGCGCCGCTGCCTTGTCGAATCGATCCGGCGTGCAGGAGGTAAGGTGTAATGAGCAGTGTTCAGTACAAACAAATCACTTTCGTTTTGAACGGAAAGAATGTCAGTGCTTCAGTCGATGTACGCGAATCCCTGGCCGACATGCTCCGTGTTGATTTTGGCATGACCTCGGTCAAAAAGGGATGTGAGGCTGGTGAATGCGGGGCCTGCACGGTTCTTATCGATGGCAAGCCCTACGATTCATGCATCTTCCTGGCCGCCTGGATCGATGGCAAAGAGGTGCAGACCCTGGAAGGCCTGATGGATGAGAACGGTGAAATTTCCGATATTCAGCAAGCTTTCATTGACGAAGCAGCCATCCAGTGTGGCTTTTGCACCCCCGGATTCATCATGTCGGCAGAGCACCTGCTGCGCCAGGGCAAGCATTACACGCGCGAAGAAATCCGCCGGGGCCTGGCCGGCAACATGTGCCGCTGCACCGGCTACCAGAACATCATCAACGCTGTCGAAAAAACCATGGACAAGCGGCTGAAAGAAACGGAAGCGGGCACGTAGCCCGCTTCCGTTCGAAAATACGGCAACCAAAAACGGGCTCCCTTCGGGCCCGTTTTTGGTTAGTTACCGTACCCTGCGTAGATCTGTGTCCAATAGTATTTGTAGACAGAATCGGGATCGTGGTAACAGGCGACCCCGATTTCTGTGTACTTAGGATTGAGGAGGTTCTTACGATGCCCTTCCGAGTTCATCCAGGCATTGACAACATTGGCCGGCGTCCGCTGGCCTGCCGCCAGGTTTTCGCCTGCACAGGCGTACTTGATTCTGATGGCGGTGACCCAACGTGTGCCGTCGGGCCGTTCGTGAGAAAACTTGTCGACGATTTCAAGGGCCCTGACCGCGGCTGAAGAGCGAAGCGATTGATTCATGGTCACCGGGCCCGCTCCGTTTGCCTCCCGCTCAATATTGACCAGCCGGACGACTTCAGACTCAAAGTCGGCGCAATAATAACCCTTCAGCGCAGTTGCCGCGGTAGTTGTTGGCTCGGTCGTCGCGGGTTGAACACTTGTCGTCGTCGTGGGCTGGACGCTTGTCGTCGTTGTGGGCGGCGCACTTGTCGTCGTTGTAGTGGGCTGGGCAGAAACAGCCGTCGTCTCCTTCGGTGTCGTCGCAGCAGGCTGGCTCTTTGCAGCCGTCGTGGTTGTTGTCTTTTTGGTCTCTTCCCTTCTCGATGGCAGTGTTGGAGCCGTGGCCGTGCTTTCCTCAGCCGGACGGGCAGGCTCCCCACCTGCTGCTTTTGTCTCTGCGGGACTTGTCTGCCTGGTTAATCTCTTTTTTTCCGAGTCCAATTCATTTGAAATGCCTGATCCACTGGCAGGTTCCAGGTGTTTCAAATCAAACTTGTTGAGGTATGGCCCCGCACCCGTCTTACGCTCCGTCATTCGCCGGCTGACCGCCAGGTGCATCCCCCAGTCATCGGACGGCTGTTTGGCCACTCCCCGTGCAGCAACCCCGACCGTCTGATTGACCAGGTTGGCTAGCAAGAGAACCAGCACTGCGATTAGGATGGGTTTCTTCATCTTCCGTCTTCCTGAAGAACTATCTTGGTAGTTCTTATGATTTGCTTAGGTCAGCCAATTCGTACGATAATAGTACTAACTAATTATTAGTATGTCAATAGGTATTTCAGTATATTTTCAGAATTTTTGGAGATATTTCATCAGATTTGCAGGTTATTTATACAAAATTCTCAAAAATTCGAATATCCGGCCTTCATTTTTGATCCCTTGATCCTGCTGTTTTCCGTATTATAATCAACCAAAGGAGAATAATTTATGACCAGACCAAATAATACCTTGAGGCTCATCCAGGAGCGCAGCAGCATCCGCGCCTACACAGATCAGCCGTTGTCCCCGGCAGAAACGGAAGAATTAAAAAAGGCGGCCCTGGCTGCGCCCACAGCTCGCGATCGCCAGCAGCTCCGCTACTCTTTTATTACTGATCAGTCAATCATCGCGGCCATGGATCAACGTATTTTCCATTTCTGCGATCCCGAAATGAAGGCCATCATGGCGGGCAGGCAGTCTGACAGTTTTTTTTACGGAGCTCCGCTTGCCGTCGTCATCAGTGCCAGGGACACGCCCTGGGTTGACATCGATGCCGGAATCGCCGTCCAGACTCTGGCGCTTGCCGCCCAGTCCATGGGCCTTTCGAGCGTCATCCTCGGAATGCCCCGTCTGGCATTCAGGGCAGATGATCCACAAAACTGCCGGGCGCTTCTCCGCATGGAAGAAGAAGAGCGCTTTTGCATTGCGATTGCCCTTGGCCATGGCGCAAGGACCAAAGAGCCGCACCAGCAGCATCCTGAACATATTCGCGTCTTTGATTAGAGGCTTCTCATATTGAAGGTTATATAAGGAGGGTGCGCCGCATCCTCTTTTTTAGGGAAGGCTTCGTGTTAAGATGAAACATCCGGGTTAACCGGACGGAGGTTACTTATGAACTGGGCTTTCTGGCCAATCCTTGCCATGGCGATTTCCCTTGGCGCTTTCGCAATCGGGTACTCTTTTTATCGTTCCATCAGAAAATTGCCGAGCGCCAATGAGGAAATTGACCGCTTCGGAAATCTGATCCGGAACGGAGCCATGGCTTTTCTCAGGACGGAAAATCGGGTATTGAGCCGCTTCGTCCTGGTAACCGCGGCCCTGATTATCCTCTTCATCCCGCCCATCTGGCAGGCAAATTCGCTTATCAACAACCTGGCCATGGGACTTTGCTATATTTTCGGCGCCGTTTTCTCGGGCATGGCAGGCTATGTCGGCATGCGGGTGGCCACCGTGGCCAACGTGAAGACGGCCTCCGCCGCAGAGCGCGGTTTGACCCAAGCCTACCGGGCCGGCTTTCGAGGCGGCGCTGTCATGGGCCTGGCCATTGTGGGGAGCTGCCTGCTGGGTTCTTCCCTTGTCTATCTGGTTTTTCCCAACAACCCCAACTTCCTTCTGGCTTTCAGCTTCGGGGCCAGCTCCCTGGCACTTTTCGCCAAGGCTGGAGGCGGCATTTTTACCAAAACAGCCGATATCGCCGCCGACCTGACGGGGAAGGTAGAACTGGGCATCCCGGAGGATGACCCGAGAAATCCTGCCGTTATCGCCGACAATGTCGGCGACAATGTCGGCGATGTGGCCGGCATGGGAGCCGATCTTTTCGATTCCAATGTGGCCGCCATCGCCGCCGCACTGATCCTGGCTCTCGACCTCGACCAGATTCCCTTTATCTTCATGACCTCCGCCATGGGCCTTTTGGCTTCCATGGCGGGCGTCTTTGTTTCCAATGTCAAGGAAAAGGGAAGCCCCGGCCGGGCGCTCAACCGCGGCACCTACTTTACCACCGGCCTCTTTTTCATCCTCACCCTGCTTTGCAGCTTGTTTTTCAACTTTGAAATCCGCCTGTGGGGGGCTGCCATGGTCGGCCTTCTGGCCGGCACAGTCATCGGTTTCTCTTCTGAATTCTTCACCTCGGATGAGGGCAGGCGCGTCAAGGCCGTGGCCCGCATTTCCCAGCAAGGTCCCGCTTTCACCATTCTCTCCGGCTTCAGCAACGGCCTTTTGTCCAGCTTTCCCTCCCTGATTGGCATCGGGGGCGCCGCACTTGCCGCTTACAAGATTTGTGAACCCCTGGGCCCTGACTACGCTGTTTTCGGGATTGCGCTGTCGGCTGTTGGCATGCTGTCCATTATCGGGCTGATTACGGCCAACGACGCCTACGGACCCATCGTTGACAATGCGCGCGGTTTAAGTGAGATGAGCGGCCTTGGTGAAGAAGTTCTCCATGTGACCGATGAACTGGACGCGGCCGGCAACACAGCCAAGGCCATCACCAAAGGTTTTTCGATCGGGGCGGCAGGCCTGACGGTCATCGCCCTCCTGGCAGCCTACCGCGAAACCCTGACACACCTTCTGGGCACTGACCTCCTGGCAGGATTTGACATCCTGGACCCTCTGGTCTTTTTCGGCATGATTGTCGGAGTCGGGGTGCCGGCCGTCTTTTCAGCCATGCTGATGATGGGTGTCAACCGCAACGCCGACCGCATGGTCAAGGAGATTCACCGCCAGTTCGAGGAGACACCCGGCCTGAAAGAAGGCAAGGCCGGAGTTGAACCCGACTACAACCGCTGCATCGACATTGCGACGGTCGGCGCCCTTAAAGAACTTCTGCCGGCTGGCCTCATGGCCATCGGAACCACCCTGGCAGTCGGCTTTATCGGAGGCGTCACGGCAATCGCCGGTTATCTGGCCGGCAACATTATGAGCGGCGTCCTCCTTGCCCTCCTCATGAGCAACGCCGGCGGCATGTGGGACAATGCCAAAAAATACATTGAGGCGGGGCACTATGGCGGCAAGGGTTCCGAAGCGCATAAAGCCACCGTCATCGGAGACACCGTCGGCGATCCCTTCAAGGATACGGCGGGTCCGTCCATTAATACACAAATCACCGTCGTCTCTCTCGTTTCATCCCTGGCAGCGGGCTTGTTCGCCGCCTTCTCCCTCTTCGGCTAGTCGAACCTGGCCCGCCATCAGTTTCAAAGAAAGGAAGAATCATCATGCACCCTTTACAAGGAAAATGGAAAATCACAGCCCACACCTCCTTTGGGGATCTGCCCAGCGTCAATGAAATCCAGGTGGAGGGCAATACCTTCCACGGTGTCATGCACGATGAGAAGTCAGGCAAGGACTACGAGATCGTCAATGGCAAAATCGACGGCAACCGATTCACGCTTGAGACGTCCATGAGCTTTGTCGTTTTTTCAGTCACCGTCGCGCTCGAAGGCAAGCTGGCCGATGACGGCAGACACATCAGCGGCACCCTGACCGCCATGTCCAAGACAGGCACTTTCGAAGGTGAGAAGATCGAGGACTGACGGTCCCCCCGCCTAGTCCGAAATAGAATCCTCGAGCGAGAGCTGCTCCGCGTAGTCCGACTGCGGCAGCGCGGGGAGCAGATAGCTTGACTTGTACTCTTCAAACATAAGCGAGAACATCTGCTCTTTACGGAAACTCTGCAGGAAGGCATGATGATCCAGGCTGTCGCGCGACAGTTCGATCATGCTGACCGCGATGTTGGAACAGTGGTCGGCGATCCGCTCCATGCTGGTTAAAATATCCATGTAGACAAATCCCAGCTCCAGGGTGCAGCGGCCATCCTGCAGTCTTTGGATATGGCGGGCCTGCAGCTCATCGGTCAGGTCATCAATCACTTCTTCCAGCGGTTCAACATGCAGGGCCAGTTCCAGATCATCATTGACGAAAGCTTGAACCGTGGTGTCAATCAGGCGGTTGACGGCCAGGGTATAGACAGCCAGCTCATCGATGGCGGCGTCAGAGAATACGATCTGTTTCTCGCTCATCTCCCTGGCAGAATAGGCCAGGCTCAAGGCATGATCCGACATCCGCTCAAAATCACTCAGGCTCTGCATGAGCAGGGTCAGCTCGCGCTTTTCCCGGTCGGTCAGCTGACGGGCGCTGATCTGGATCATGTAGGTTCCAAGCCGGTCTTCGTACTGGTCGACCAGATCTTCCATGGCACGGCCATCGCGGTATTTTTGATTGTCAAAACGTTCAATCAGGTTGACACAGACGGCGTATTGCCGGTGGACCAAGGCAGCCATCTGGTTGACCAGCTGACGGCTTTGGCTGACGGCAAATCCCGGGGTTTCCAGAAAACGGCTGTCAAGGGCTCCGAAGACACCGGCTTCCTCGATGGGATCGAAGGCTTCCCCGGCTTTGGCAGGCGTAATCCAGGTAACGAATTTGACCAACAGATTTCTGAAAGGCAGGAAAAGCGCTGTCGCCCCGATCTTGTACGCCGAATTCAGGATGGCGATGTCGACGGGGTTGGGATTATGTGAGAGAAACTGGAAGGGACGCAGGTAATCGGTCAGATAAAAGGCTGACATGAAGACCACCGTTCCCATGACGTTGAAAAAGAGGTGGATCAGGGCAGCCCGCTTGGCATTTTTCGACGTGTTGATACTGCTGATCAGTGCCGTTACACAGGTGCCGATGTTCTGACCCATAATAATGGGAACGGCTGCGCCGTAGGTAACGGCCCCGGTCAGGGAAAAGGCCTGGAGAATCCCGATCGACGCCGAAGAGCTCTGAATGACTGCCGTCAAAACCGCGCCGACGATCAAGCCGATCCAGGGGTTGGAAAAGGCAATGAACATGCGCTGGAATGAAGGATGCTCCGAGAGGGGCATCAGGGCATTGCTCATGGTCATCATTCCGAACATGAGTATGGAAAAACCAACCAGGATCCTGCCGATGTTGCGCTTCTTCTCATCCTTGAAAAACATGACCGCCATGACGGCAAAAAGAGCGATAAGGGGAACAAAAAAGGAGGGATTCAGAATTCTGACATAGGAATTGGCAGTGCTGATGGCACCCAGACTCAGTATCCAGGCTGTCACGGTCGTCCCTATGTTGGCACCCATGATCAGACCTACTGTCTGTGACAAAGGCAGCAAGCCCGCATTGACCAGACCCACCACCATAACTGTCGTGGCCGCCGATGACTGGATGACGGCAGTGACCCCCGTTCCAAGGAGGACTGCCTTCACCGGATTTGATGTCATGCGTTCCAGCATGACTTTGAGGCGGGAGCCCGATACCAGCATCAGGCTGTCGCTCATCTCCTTCATTCCGTAAAGGAAGAGAGCCACTCCCCCGAAAAGAGCTACGACTGCAAAGATATCCATGATCACCCGGCGGGTACTAATTCCCAAAAAACCCAACCTTCGTCATTATACTCAAAAACACGGGCCCTGCGTAAAGATCCCCCGCACCAGCCCGAAATCTCCCTGATGCTATACTGGACAAGAGCTTTGACAGGAAGGAACTGCACCCATGGTGACCATTATCGGCAGTTTGAATATGGATCTTGTTGTCACGGCCGACCGGGCCCCCCAAGAGGGTGAAACAGTTCAAGGCAGCAGTTTTTCCCAGTTTCCGGGCGGCAAAGGAGCCAATCAGGCAGTCGCGGCTGCAAGGAGCGGCGCAAAAACCGTCCTGGCAGGAAGAATCGGAGACGACAGCTTCGGTGAAGCCCTGGTCCGTTCTCTGGCTCGGGATCCCATCGATACCTCTGCGATTGAAAGAATCGCCGGTGTTCCGACGGGAACAGCGGCCATCACGGTCGACAGCCGGGGTCATAACCGCATCGTGGTCGTCCCGGGGGCCAACGGTGCCTGGACGGCTTCCCATGTGGAAGCAATCCGCTCCCTGATCGCCCAATCCAATGTTCTGCTTCTCCAGCTTGAAATTCCGCTTGAAGCCGTTGCGAGGGCTGTCACAATCGCCCGGGAGGAAAATGTTTTTTGCATGGTCAATCCTGCACCTGCCTTGCCGCTGCCAGCGGATTTTTACCCTTCCATCGACCTGCTGACCCCCAATGAAAATGAACTGGGCCTTCTGTCAGGAATTACCCTGGGCGGGCCCCGTGGCTGGCGCAACGCAGCCAGGGTTTTGCTCAACCGCGGGCTCCCCGCCATTGTCGTCACACTGGGGGAAGAGGGCTCCCTTGCCATGGACGACAAAAGTGACATGCACCTGCCCGCCTACCCGGTTAAAATGGTTGATTCCACCGCGGCAGGCGACTGCTTCAACGGCACCTTGGCCGCGGAAATCGATGTCATGCTGGAGGCAAGGGGAAAAACCTGTTCGCGCACGGCCTTCACAGTCATGGAACTGGCGCCTGCCATTGACCGGGCCACCCGGGCCGCTACCATATCAGTCACGCGCCGGGGGGCACAGCCTTCGATCCCCTGGCGGGAGGAAATCGACCGCTTCGAGACGTGGTTTGAAGAACACCGCCTATGAACCAAAGAAGACCGATTATTCTTTCCTGTTCGAAAGACGGTCTGCTCATCGACTGCCTTTTCACCTACAACCGGCGGGCCTGCCGACCGCCGAAAAAAGAGACGGCAAAGAGAGAGCCGCTCTGCGATGTCATCGAGCGCGGTATCCGTGACAACTGGTCGGGCCGGTATGCCATCGACTTGCAACTGGGAGCTGCTCTGGCGGCCTTCTGCAGACAGGCAGGTACGGCCAACCCTTTCGAAGGAGCGGATTTCCTGCCCGTTGAAGTTCAGATCAAGCGGTTTGGTGAGGGTGCGCTTGTCCCTGCTCTGCTCACTTTCAAGCAATTTATCACCCGTAAAAGATCTCCTGCCCGAATCTACGTCAGGCACAGCGCTATCCTTCCCTCCCATGCGGCAAGTCCGCTCCACCGGCGGATCTGGGGAGTCTTTAAGACCGGCCAGCTCGAGAGTATAGGCTTTAATTGGAGTCCATCCCACCCCGGCTACATCACGATTACCAGCAATACAGCGCCAAGCCGTTTGCCGCAGGTCGCCGCCCACGAAGCCGGTCATCTCTTCGGCCTGGGTGATGCCTATGCTGCCTGGTACCGTTTCTTTGCCGCCGCTCCAAATACCCAAGGCTACATGATGCGGGACACCTCGCGGGTCCAGCCGGCCGAGATCGCCATGCTGCTTATGGCTCACACGACGGGCCGGATGCAATACTTCCCCCGGGTTTTTCACCTCCGGAACATCGCAAGGGGGCTTTACAGGACATTCATTCTTTCGATAGTTAAACCTTTCAGAAAACATACCGGTTAGTCAGATGAGGCGCAAGGATCCGCTGCGGACCCATGAGTTATTCGTCTGCAGCCAACCGGGGTAGTCCAAAGTGGTTTTGTCCTTCAACCGCTGTGTTATGATGGGTTATCGAACAGTTCTGAATCGGAATAATCAAGGTGAAAAAAACTGTCCTGATCATCGGCGCAAATGGGGAAATCGGAGTCGCTCTGCAGGAGCACCTTGCCCGGGATTACCGGATCATATCCTCGGATATAAATGAGAATATTCATCATTTCCCCGATTACCACCGGATAGATGCCGCAAATCGTGACGAAGTAGTTTCTTTGTTTCAGAAAGAGAAAATTGATGCCGTGGTTAACCTGGCAGGGCTCCCCGAAATGGAAGATATCCCTGGCGACGAAATGGTCGAACAGATGATCAACTGCTATTTCAAAATCCCCTATACCTTGTTAGCCGCCATGGAAAAATTTGGAGTCACCAAGTTTGTCCTTGCGAGCAGCAATCATGTGACCGGGTTTTACGAGAAAAATGGATACAGTTCCTTGGATCGGGAAATAAGAAGCGACGACTACCCGATCAGCATAAGTGTTTACGGTACCTTGAAACTGGCTGCTGAAAACCTATGCAGGAACTTTTACATCAATTGCGGCATTAACACGATCTGCCTGAGAATTGGTTCCTATCGAAGGTCAGAGGAAATTATGACTGAACGCTGGACCCGGACGATTCTCTATACCAAAGACATGGTGAGTTATTTCCGGGGAGCAATCGAGACCGATATTGGATTCGGCATCTATTATGCAGTGTCGGAGAATCCTGATAAACCGTGGTACACGGAAGACGCAAAGAGAGACCTCAAGATCTGAACAAAAAGGAGATGCTCTTATGTCATTTTACGAATGGGTTGGAAATATTGCCGCTGTCATTTCCTTTTTTTCATTAATCGGTAACGTTCTCCAGTACACGAGAAGACGGGAAACGGATAAAGATTTGCGTAAACTGGTGCAAGAGCAATACAACAACTACTATTATATCGCCAGAAGCCTGACCCGATCCCGCAATGACTCACAGGAGGCGGATTTAAACGAAGCAATTGAATTGTACAAAAATGAATGCAATTACATCCGGGGAATCGCCGATTCTGCCCGTGAAAGTCTTATCTGTTTTGGCAGGGAACAGCTGAATTACGAAGTCTATTTTGAACACCCGGCTTACCCGGGCAAGTCAGAGTACTGCGATGAGGTGTTGATGGGTCTCCCTCCCGAGCTGTCGGCCAGTCAGCTGGTTCAGCGTGAAGCGAGCGATGACCAGACTGTTTCGTAATCCACCTTTCACGGTGTGGAACTGCACAACCTGGTCCGTGATTAATTCCAAACCTGCATTGTCATCCCTTTTACGCCAACCTGTCTCTTCTGCGCGGCCACGCGCCCGATACCTTGGCCGGCACTGGATAAAGGCTGTCTATATTGCCATCACTCACTTTGTAGTCTATGCTGTTCTTTAGCCTTCTGTGAAGGCAAATACATCTATAAGGAGGAACTGGTATGCCAAATCAAGAACAAGGCAAGGATCTGCCCCTGGCAGATAAGATGAAGGAACAGGTTCAGATGACAACGGCCGCGCCGGATACCGGCGACAAACTGGACATGCATGCTTTCTGGCACAGCAGTTCCCACCTTCTGGCCCATGCGGTGAAAAGGCTGTGGCCCGAGACCAAGCTTGCCATCGGTCCGGCCATTGAAAATGGTTTTTATTACGACTTCGACCGGGAGGGGGGCTTCTCCGAGGAAGACCTCGAAACCATCGAGCAGGAAATGAAAGAAATCGTCAAGGCCAATTACAGGATCGAGCGCTTCACCCTGCCGCGCGATGAGGCGATCGCCTTTGTCAAGTCCCAGGATGAACCCTACAAGCTGGAGATGGTCGAAGCCCTGCCGGAGGACCAGGAGATTTCCTTCTACCGCCAGGGTGACTTCACCGACCTTTGCGCGGGACCTCATGTCCGTTACACCAAGCAGATCAAGGCATTCAAATTGACCAGCCTTTCCGGTGCCTACTGGCACGGTGATGAGCACAATAAGATGCTGTCCCGGATTTATGGCATCTCCTTTCCCAAAAAAGAGGAGCTGGACAACTACCTGGCCATGCTGGAAGAAGCCAGGGCCCGCGACCACCGGAAGCTGGGGCGTGAACTTGATCTCTTCATGCTGTCGGAGGCGGGACCGGGATTCCCCTTCATGCTGCCCAAGGGCATGATCCTGAAAGACCTGCTGGTCGACTACTGGAAAAAACTGCACGACCGGGCCGGCTACATCCTGATCCAGACCCCCATGATCCTGTCCCGGACCCTTTGGGAAGAGTCGGGACACTGGGACCATTACAAGGACCATATGTATACCGTCAAGATCGATGATGAGGACTATGCCGTCAAGCCCATGAACTGCCCCGGCGCCATGCTGGTCTACAAGAACAAGCCTCACTCCTACCGGGATCTGCCCATCCGTATGGCTGAGCTCGGACTGGTCCACCGCCATGAAAAATCCGGCACCCTGCATGGCATGATGCGGGTTCGCGCCTTCACCCAGGACGATGCCCATCTTTTTATGACGCCCGATCAGATGAAGGATGAGATCAGCGGCATTGTCCGCCTGATCGATGATCTTTACCGCAGCTTTGGCTTCCAGTACCGGGTCGAGCTGTCCACCCGGCCGGAAAATGCCATGGGCGCCATCGAGGATTGGGACCGTGCCGAAGCGGTGCTCAAGGATGTACTCGACGAACTCGAATCTGACTACAGCATCAACGAGGGTGACGGTGCCTTCTACGGACCCAAGATCGACTTTCATATCCGCGACGCTATCGGCCGCGGCTGGCAGTGCGGGACCATCCAGTTGGATTTCCAGATGCCCCAGCGCTTCGAGCTCGAATACACCGGCTCTGACGGGGACAAGCACCGGCCCATCGTGGTCCACCGCGTGGCCTACGGGGCTCTGGAGCGTTTCATGGCCATCCTGATCGAGCACTACGCGGGGAAGTTTCCTTTCTGGCTGGCGCCTGATCAGGTACGGGTCCTGACTATCTCACAGGACCATGCGGATTACGGGGAAAAGGCCGTTTCGGAATTGAAGAATCGTGGCCTGCGGGCGGAACTTGACGCGCGTGATGAGAAGATCGGCTACAAAATCCGTCAGGCTCAGCTGGACAAGGTGCCCTATATGCTGGTAGTCGGCGACAAGGAAATCGAAGGCGGAACCGTTTCAGTCCGCAGTCGGGATCAGGGCAGCCTTGGATCCCTTCCGCTGGACGCTTTCATTGAGAGAGCGGTGGCAGAAAACCAATCAGCCTTATAGGACCGGACGTATCAATGGCAAAGGGTGCCGGCCGCGCTCAGCGGCCGGCACTTTTTACGCGGGCGCAATTTCCAGCGCCAGTTCCATCATCTGACGGTAACCTTCCTGCCGGGCCTCCGGTGTATCGGATTCCCCGGTCAGAATGTGATCGCTGACTGTAAACATACCCAGGGCGCGCTTGCCGAATTGCCGGGCCTTCATGTAGAGTCCGGCTGATTCCATTTCAGCGCACAGGGCCCCATATTGCATCAGATTTTTGAAAACTTCGTCCGAAAAGTTGGTGTAAAACTGATCGGAGCTCAGGACGGTGCCGGCATGCACCCGGATACCCATCTCGCGTGCCTTGGCATAGGCTTGAACCAGCAGGTCAAAATCAGGGGTCGGGCAAAATTCGTAAGGACCGAATAAACCGTGGTTGATTTTTGAGTCGGTGTTTGCCGCGGTGGCCAGAACCAGGTCATGGAGCTGGATAGCCTTCTGCATGGCACCGGTGCTCCCGATACGGATGATGGTATCGACTTCATAAAATGCATAGAGTTCATGGATATAGATCAGGGAAGAAGGAATGCCCATTCCTGATCCCATGACGGACAGGCGCTTTCCCTTGTAAGTGCCCGTGTAACCCAGCATACCGCGCACCTGGTTGAAAAGGACGGGGTGCTCAAAATAGGTTTCAGCGACAAATTTGGCCCGGAGCGGGTCACCGGGCATGAGGACGGTATTGGCAATTTCATCGGGGCTTTTCGCCTCAATGTGAGGGGTTGGAATGCTCATCTTGGCTCCTTTCACTTGTCAGCGGCCGGCTGGCATCTTTACAACTATCCTGGTCCAATCATAACAGAGACACACTTTCTGATACCCTGTTGATGAAAGGCAAAAAAAAAAGCCGCACGGAGGTACACAGATGACGAGGGAAACTCAGCCGGACAAGATGGTCAGAACCCGCCCCCGCCTCGGCGGCGCCCTGATTTTTTTGTCTGCATCGGCCCTGACTCTCCTGATCCTGATCATATTTCGCGAAATCGCTTTCCGGCGGCCGGCCCTGGCGGACGCTTACGCGACCCGGATCTTTTCACCTCTTGCGGCCATCTGGGCCTGGCCATCCAGCCAGTTTTCCTTTTCCCTGACCGAATTTTTCGCGCTTGTCGGCACACCGGTCCTCTTCCTCCTTCTCATCCTGGGGATCATCCGCCTCTTCAGGAAGCGGGCTCACCGCCTCCGCCGTTTATTGAAACCGGCTTTGGTGATCCTGGGCATTGCCTGCCTCCTGCTCTCCCTTTTCCTGGTTTTTCACGGTTTGAATTACGCCCGCCCGCCCCTGGCCGGTAAGCTGGGTCTTGACCTCAGGGAGCATTCAGCCGATGAACTGGAAGCGGCCGTGCGCCGCCTGGCTAGGGCAGCTGTCCGGGCACGCCGGGATCTTGCCGAATCGGATGACGGCACCGTCGCGATCGGCCCGCTGAATACCGTTTGGAAGGCTGCTTTTGACGGCTGGGAGCAGGCGGCCTTGCGATGGCCCGCCCTGGAAAGCCCGGTCCGTGCCCGCCCCAAGGGCGTGCTTCTGTCCCATTACTGGTCCTATACCAATATCGTGGGCCTCTACATGCCTTTTTTTATCGAACCCAATATCAATATCGATCAGCCTGCCTTCATGATCCCGTCAACCACGGCACACGAAATATCACACACGCGCGGTTTCGCCAGGGAGGGCGACAGCGATTTCGCAGCCTTTCTAAGCTGTGCCTGCCACCCCGACCCCCTCTGGCGTTACTCAGGCCTGATCAGCGCCTGGAAAAGTGCCGGAAACAGGCTGTGGGAGGAGGACCGTCAGCGCTGGGAGGCAGCTTACAGGGAGGAGCTTTCACCTGCTGTCATCCGGGATCTCGAAGCCGAATCGCTTTACTGGGAAGCTTTTGAAACACCGGTGGCTGATTTTTCGGAAAAGGTCAACGATGCCTACCTCAAGGCCAACAGGGAAGAAGAAGGTGTAAAAAGCTATGGCGCCGTGGTCGATCTTTTGCTGACCTGGCTTGACACCGCCGAAGCGGAGCGGATCCTTTTCCCCGAGCCGTGAGAAGATGGTTTCTATATATTCCAATTAGAGGGTGATGGCTAGTCTCCCGCGTCATATAGAGCCTAGAATTAAAGGGTAAGCACATATTGTGGTATTTTCACGCAATATGTGCTTTTTATGACAAATTTTAGGTCTTTCAGGTGGAGAAAATCAACTCAAAATAATCTTAAAGATAGTCATTTCTAAACCGTTAAAGTTTCTCAAAATGCTCTATAATGATATTCAGCTTATAAGACATTTTATTTTAGGAGTGATTTTCATGGAATTTACCTTAGAGTTCTTTATGAACGACAGATACCAGCTTCTAAAACTTCTTCACGACAATCAGGTTAAAATCAAAGATGACTTCTATGTTCCGCTGTCTCAGCAGGAGATGGCAGATATGGCAAGAATGTCAAAATTGAAAACCAACCGAATTATCAACGAATTGATTGAAGAAGGATTTTTAGAAAGCTACAAAAACAAACGTGGCAAATACGAAATAACTGAAAAGGGTATGAAAGCCCTGTTCTTAATTCAAAAGACTAACGCCTGAGTAAAGGAGGGCTATAACTTTGAATGAAATACAAAGAAACCATCAAACAACAATCAACGTGACTCAAAAGGCCAACCTTATTTGGGCAATAGCAGACATCATTGGGCAGGGTCTTTATAAACCCCACGAATACGGCAAGATTATTTTGCCTATGACCGTCATCAAGCGATTCAATGACGCTCTTCTTCCGACCAAAGCAGAGGTCATGAGGGAATATGAAAAGACGAAACACCTGCAGGTTGCTGACATTCTTTTAGAGAGGGCTTCGGGGTATCTCTTTTACAACATCAGCCCTTTCACTTTTGAAAATCTTGTTCAAGACCCTGACCACATCGAAGCAAACTTTAGAGCCTTCTTGGGTGGCTTCTCTGAAAATGTAAAAGATGTCTTGGATAACTTTGAGTTTGAAAAAGAGATATCAAAGCTGGCAAATAACGGAATGCTCTTTTTGATTATCCAGGAGTTTAATAAACCGAGTGCTTACATGGGTCCTGACCTTATTTCCAGCACGGACATGGGCTACGTCTTCGAGGAATTGGTCAGACGCTTTTCTGAGTCCTACAACGAACAAGCAGGAGCTCACTTCACAAGCCGAGACATTATCTACCTCATGACAGACCTTCTTATCTCAGAAGACAGGGAAGTTTTGACTCAGGAGACGGTTGGGAAAACAGTTTATGACCAAACCATGGGAACCAGCCAAATGCTGGCTTGTATGGAAGAAAGGATCAAAGACCTAAACAAAGAAGCTGGCGTAATTTTGTTCGGACAAGAATTAAATCCCGAAACTTATGCTATAGCCAAAGCGGATATGCTCATCAAGGGTGGCAACGCTGAAAACATGAAACTTGGGAATACGCTCACCAATGATCAGTTCCCTGGCTATACCTTCGACTACTGTATTTCCAATCCTCCCTTTGGGATTGACTGGAAGGTAGAAAAATCCTTTGTTGAGGCAGAAGCTAAAAAAGGGAATGCAGGACGTTTTGGTGTAGGACTTCCCCGAATTAGTGACGGGCAGCAGCTCTTTGACCTGAATGGACTTGCTAAGCTTAAGGATACGGGGAGAATGGCGATTGTCCATAATGGCTCTCCCTTGTTTGTGGGGGACGCAGGGTCAGGTTCCAGCGAAATCAGACGCTACATCATAGAGAACGACTGGCTGGAAGCAATCGTTCAATTACCCAATGACAGCTTTTACAACACGGGGATTACAACCTATGTCTGGATTATGTCAAAGAATAAAGCCCCTCACAGAAGAGGGCGAGTTCAGTTGATTGATGCGTCCAAGATGTTTGACAAGAGGCGTAAATCCATCGGACATAAAAGAAACGATATATCAGAAGCTTGCAGGGAAGTTATCATTCAGGCTTACGGAGAGTTCGAAGACAAAGAATACGAGCTTGGTGACCGTGTTTGTGAGTCCAAGATTTTTGAGAATATTGAGTTTGGTTTTAATCGAATCGTGATTGAAACGCCTGAATATGATGAGAACGGACAGGCTGTAAAAAATAGGGGCAAAAAGGTTGCGGATACCAAGAAGCGTGACTATGAGAATGTTCCCCTCACCGAAGACATTGACAGTTATTTTGAAAGAGAGGTAAAACCTTACAATCCTGACGCTTGGATTGATAAGAACAAAATATCTGTTGGATATGAGATTCCCTTCACTCGTTATTTCTACAAGTTCCAGCCGCCTGAGAAGTCTGAAGATATTGCTGACCGGATTATGGCGATGGAAAAAGACCTCATGGTTTCTCTTCATGAATTGTTTTCTGACGGAGGTGAGGCAGTTGAGTAGACGAATGAAAGATTCAGGTGTTGAGTGGATAGGGGAGATACCAGAAGACTGGGGAATGTCCTTATTAGGTAATCACTTTAGAGAGCGAACAGAGAGAGTTTCTGACTTTGATTATGAGCCACTATCCGTGACAAAAAGAGGGATACTCAGGCAACTTGAAACTGTTGCTAAAACGTCGAATAGAGACGACAGGAAGAAAGTCTGCATCAATGATTTTGTTATAAACTCACGCTCGGATAGAAAGCAATCGTGCGGTTTATCGTCACTAAACGGGTCGGTCTCTGTAATAAACACTGTGCTTGCGATAAGAGATATTGACCCAGAATACGCAAAGTATCTATTAGACAATTACGGTTTCGCTGAAGAGTTTTATAGGTGGGGAACAGGAATAGTCGATGATCTTTGGTCCACAAGATACAGCTCAATGAAGAAGATTCGAATTCCTATTCCTCCTCAACAGGTTCAGTCGAGAATCGCCACCTACCTCGACCAAAAAACCGCAACCATCGACCACATTATTGAGAAGACAAAAGAATCCATTGAAGACTACAAGCTATACAAACAATCCCTGATAAGTGAAGCCGTCACCAAGGGGCTTAGCCCTGATATGAAACTCAAAGATAGCGGTGTTGAGTGGATTGGGGAGATGCCTGAGCATTGGGCTATAAGCAAAATAAAGCACGTTGCGGATTTTGCTCCAAATCTGAACTTGGAGTTTGATGAGGAACAACCTATCGGCTACGTTCCTATGGATCGAGTGAAAAGCGGCTACCTGTTGCCCGGAGAAAGCTTGTTCCAAAATCTGAGCACCGGACTTGTTCCTTTCCAAGAGGGTGATATCGTCATGGCAAAGGTGACGCCATGTTTTGAAAATGGAAATATTGCGGTTGCGAAGAATTTATCACAACGAGTTGCTTACGGAAGTTCAGAGCTGTTTGTTTTTAGGAGTCATGGGGTAGATACTGACTATCTATATTATTTTCTTCAAACAAATCTCTTTAAAGATGCTTCTGTTGCAACAATGACGGGGACGGGGGGGCTAAAACGCGTATCATCTTCTTTCGTAAGGAACGCCTATCTTCCCATGCCTTCAGTTGTAGAGCAAAAAGAAATCTCTTCCCATCTGGGTAGAGAAATAAGGAAGATGGAAGAAACGATTATTCAAAAAGAACAACTCATTGAAGACTTAGAAGCTTACAAAAAATCCCTCATCTACGAAGTTGTCACAGGCAAAAGGGAGGTTCAGTAATCATGGACTACAAAGAAAAACGCTTTGAAGAGGACATCGAACAATGGCTTCTGATCTATGGCGGTTATACCAAAGGCGACCAAAAAACCTATGACAGAAAAAAAGCCCTTGACCTCCCCAAGCTGGTTGAGTTCATTCAAGCAACCCAACCCAAAGCATGGGAACGCTACGTCTATACCTACAAAGCGGACGCAGAAAACAAGCTATTCAAACGGTTTACTGAGGAAGTTGAATTAAACGGACTTCTCCATGTTCTAAGGCGAGGGATAACCGACCACGGGATCAGACTCCGTGTCGCAGCCTTCCCTCAAGAGTCAACCCTCAATCCGGAGGTCGTAAAGAACTATGAAGCCAATATCCTGACAGTCACCCGGCAATTCAAGTATTCCACAGCCAATGAAAATTCGATTGATATGGTGTTGTCATTAAATGGCATACCTATTGTTGCTTTGGAGCTGAAAGACCAATTTACAGGTCAGAATGTTGATAACGCCAAAAAGCAATTCATGTATAACCGTGACCCAAGAGAACTCTGCTTCCAATTCAATAAACGCTTCCTGGTTTGTTTTGCGGTTGACTTAGATGAAGTTGAGATGACAACAAAGCTCGAAAGGGGCAACACCGTCTTCTTACCTTTCAATCAGGGAAGTAGTGGTTCGGGGAAAGTAGGAGGGGCAGGGAACCCCAAAAACGTTGAGGGCTATCCAGTTTCATATTTATGGGAACAGGTTTTGAAAAAAGACTCTCTCATGGATCTTTTGAGGCGTTATCTCCATTTAGATCAAAAGGTTGAGAAAGTCGTAAAGAACGGCAAGGAGACCCGAAAGAGAGAAGAGAAACTCATTTTCCCCCGCTACCATCAGCTCGATTCTGTCCGGTATCTTTTAGGGGACGCAAGAGCAAATGGCAGCGGTCAAAACTACCTTATTCAACACAGTGCCGGTTCAGGAAAGTCAAACTCCATCGCTTGGCTTTCTTATGGATTGGCAAGCCTCCATGATGAGAATAACCAACATATCTTTAATTCGGTTATCGTGGTGACTGACCGGAAGGTATTGGACAATCAGCTCCAAAGAACCATCTCTTCTTTTGACCATACCAAGGGGCTTATTGAAATAATAGACGACAAAAAGACCTCTCAGGATTTGAGGAAAGCCATCAATGACGGGAAGCGGATTATTGTCACGACCCTTCAAAAGTTCCCCTTCATCTACGAAGAAATTGATGAAGTGAAAGGCAAACGCTTTGCTGTCATCGTTGACGAAGCCCATTCAAGCCAGACGGGAAAGAGTGCGGCAAAGCTACGGGAAGGTCTGACGGATACGGAAGAAGCTCTCAGGGAATACGAGAGGATTGAGTCAGCCGAAGAAAGGGAAGCAGAAGACTACGAAGATAAGATTGTAAATGAGCTTTTGGCTCACGGCCGCCAGGAGAATCTTTCTTTCTTTGCCTTTACCGCAACCCCCAAACAAAAGACGTTAGAAGTATTCGGCAAGAAGACACCCGAAGGCTCTTTTATTGCTCACCATATTTACAGCATGAGACAAGCCATTGAAGAGGGCTTTATCCTGGATGTCTTGAAAAACTACATGACTTACAAAACCTGCTACAAGATTGCCAAAGAAACAGAAGATAACCCAGCATTACCGTCTTCCCTTGCGACAAGAACCATCAAAAACTACCAGTCGCTTCACCCTTATAACCTCCAACAAAAAACGGCCATCATTATTGAACAGTTCCGAGAGGTCACAAAAAAGAAAATCGGAGGAAGAGCCAAAGCTATGGTGGTCACGTCTTCCCGTCTTCATGCGGTGAGATATTACCATGAGTTCAAACACTACATTGAACGAAAAGGTTATGAGGATGTCGATATTCTGGTTGCCTTTTCGGGGATTGTGAAAGACCATTCCATTGATTACACCGAAGAGGGGATCAATAAGAGAAGAGACGGCAGCACCATCAAGGAAGACCAGCTCAGAGACGATTTTCACGGAGATGATTTCAATGTTCTGATTGTTGCTGAAAAATACCAGACTGGATTTGACGAACCACTCCTTCACAGTATGTTTGTCGATAAAAAGCTGGAAGGTGTGAAGGCAGTCCAAACTTTATCAAGGTTGAACCGTATTTACCAAGGAAAAGAAGACACCTTCGTTTTGGATTTTGTGAATACGGGTGATGACATTCAAGAAGCCTTCAAGCCTTACTATGAGGCAACCATTCTTGATGAAGAAATAAACATCAACTTGATTTACGATACGAGGTCAGCCCTTCAGCAATACGGTCTTTACAATAACGAGGACATAGAAGAATTCGTCAAGATTTACTACAAGAAGGGGAAACAGACGGAGACTGATTTGGGGCGTATGACTTCCGCATTAAAACCCGCTGTCAAACGCTACGAGGATCTGGACGAGGATGAGCGTTTTGGTTTCAAGCGTATCGCAAGAAACTTCGTCAGGTGGTATGCCTATATCACTCAGATTGCCAGAATGTTTGATAAAGAACTTCACAAGGAATATGTCTTTGTTTCCTACCTTGAAAAGCTTCTTCCCAAAGTCAGTCCGGATCCCGTTGATTTAGAGGGAAAGCTGAAACTTGAATTCTACAAATTACAGCAGACCTTCAAGGGCGACATTAGTTTCTCACCCATCGGGGAAGAACAGGTCATATATAACCCTGAGAACATCAACCCTGAATCCAGTCCGGAACCGGACGAGCTCTTGGAAACTATCATCAAGCGTATCAACGATCGTTATACGGGAACGTTTTCTGAAAGCGATAGGGTAATTGTTGAGACAATTTACAACCGAGGAATCAAGAACAACAAAGAAGTTGAAAAATATGTCAAAAGCAACGACATGGAAGTTTTCATAAACAGTATTTTCCCCCAAGTTTTCAAGGCAATAGCTCAGAGCCTTTATGCTGAATCAATCGAGTCATACACGAAGCTTTTTGAGGACAGAGAACTCTACGCTTCGGTCATGGAAGAGATGGCACGACAAGCCTATAAAGAGCTTGGATAAAGAAGGGGGTATATAATTTCCCCCAATGATTACACGAAGCCGTCAGAGAGCGTCTGGCGGCTTCCTGCTACATGAAACGACTGGCACGAATCGCTTCTAAATCTTCCTCTGAAATCTTCATGGGTTGGTTCTCGGAAATCAACCGATAAAGAATATTTTCAATGTCAGGGTGCTTCAAAATCATAGAGATAAGAACCCATTTGTTCATTTTTCTGTAGCCCCTAATTCCACACTCTTTAGAGATTTCATAGAGCCTGGAATTAGGCAAGTCGAACAGATATTCACGCCTGTTGAAACTTCTAACACCATCTTCTTCATTAAACTTGAAGTATTTATTGTTGGTGGCTTCCCTTGCTCTCTTGGTATTCTCACGAAGGAGGGTAGTATATCGAGAGCTTGGCATAGGAAGGTTGATTTCTTGTTGCATGACTTCGGGAAGAGTGTAATTCGCCATTCCTTTCAAAATTTCAACAAAAATCATTTCAGCGTCTTTTTCCGATGAGGGATACTTGCCATGCGTCACTCTCCAATTTCGGATGTAATTGAAAAAGCCAACATAGTATTCAAGATACTTCGTTGAAACATTCGTCATGTTCTTAACGATATAGAGCTTAATGTCCTTATGAAGCTCATTGACACGGGCGAGATTTAACCCTTTTTCTTTTCGAAGTTTCAAAAAATCTTCATAGAGCAGTCCACCCACGTTATTGATGTGATCGATTTCTTCTCTTCGGTAAAGTCTATTCATAATGACAGCATTTTCCCGTCTTGCTTCTTTTACTCCAAAGACATCCGCAAGGTCTGCATCCACAACTCCGTTGCTTTTCAAAATCTCGTCATAGTTAGACGGCCGAACATAATGAGGATAATTGAATATTCCACACACTTCCTTATAGACGGTGTTGGCGTCCGAGCAAACATAAGCAGGATGGTCAAGGTGTTCTACAAAAAAGTCTGTAATCAGTTCTTTGGTGACCCGACCCATCGCTGTCACTTTGCAAACACAATAGCCCCTGTTATCAATGGCTGTGACTACCGTGGCAAATTCAGGACCCATGACTCCCACTATTGAGGGCTTACGACCATAACGGGGTTTCCTCTTTGTGTCTTTTGAAAGATAGGAAACAAGCCCCCTGCTTCCCTTTTGACTTTCTCGAATAAAGGTTTCATCTACTTGGACAACCCCACTCAGAAGAGGCGTATTCATTTTCGAGAGGGCATGGATTAGTTTCATACGCCAGAACCAGACCGTCTTGATATTGATTCCCTCATAGCCATAATCTCTTTCCAAAACATTCTGCATGGATTTGAGAGAAAGATTGTTGATTGTCATTTGGAGCATTTTGACCCACGCATCCCAATGCCAGTTGTTCTTTTCAAGGATGGTTCCCGTGAAGCGTGTAAATCTCTTATGACAAACCTTACACAGATAACGCTGCGAGCCATCAGACCGCTTACCATTCTTGACGACATCCTTGGACTGACAGCTCGGGCAGACACTATTGATGTCATGCTTTTCGAGTTGAGATTGAAGGCTGTTTGTGATGGCTTGTTTGACTTCATTATCAAAGCTGACCCCCGACTCTTTTGAGTAGCCGTCCACCAGCTTCTTCATGGCGTGAAAGGGGAGCTGTGAGAAGATTTCTTGTAATTCTTGTTCTGAATAAGTCTTCTGGTTCATCGGAAACCTCCTCTCAATCAAGGTGCGGTTCATTTCCTTACACCATAAGGCTATCATAATCTCTCGAAAATATCAAGCAGAAAATGGGCATATTTGCATTCTGAAGCCGTGTAATCAATGTATATTGGTGTTTGTAATCATCACCCGATGGTTGGAATATATGTGATGGTTTCGGGCATCTTGACATCTTCCGCCGGGAGCTTAGAATGGGGCAATAGGAATAAACTATGGTATTTTCATCCTTGGTCTTTTTATATGTCTTCCTGCCCGCCTGTCTGGTCGCTTCCTGGCTGACAAGCCGTACGCGCGCGCAAAACGTTTTCCTCCTCCTGGCTTCTCTCTTTTTCTACGCCTGGGGCGAACCAATTTATGTGATCCTGCTTCTCCTTACCTGCTTTGTGATCTGGCTGTGCGGGATTCTCCTGGGACGGGCGCGTTCGCGCCGTGCGCGCAGGGGCTGGCTTGTGGCAGCCATTATTTTTGCCCTGGCAAGCCTTGTCTATTTCAAATACACGGGCTTTATGGTGGAGATTCTGAACACGCTGCCCTTTTTCAATTTTCAGGTACCTCAGATAACACTGCCGATCGGCATCTCCTTCTATACCTTCCAGGCCCTGACCTACATCATTGATCTTTACCGGGGTGAAATCAGGATCCAACGTTCCTACGCCCGTTTTCTGCTCTATGTCTCCCTCTTTCCCCAGTTGATCGCGGGCCCCATCGTCCGCTATGCCGACATTGAGCGGGAACTCCACCGCCGGGAAATCACTCTGGATGGGATGGCT